>ERZ826242.390-NODE-390-length-65147-cov-5.954080_pt1 | contig 65147 bp, 81 predicted proteins | sample MGYA00519871_ERZ826242 | MGnify/ENA primary metagenome ERZ826242 (study PRJEB31778, sample SAMEA3449226) | human gut metagenome | biome: human gut; feature: human-associated habitat; material: faeces | place: United Kingdom | collected 2010/2012 ... | reverse complement strand
GCGGACGCCATAGGAGCTGCTGGCGCTGAAGCTGAAGTAATCGCCGCTGGAGCCGACGCGCCACACGCCGCTGGCGCCGCCGGTGTACGGGGAGCGGAGCCACCAGCCGGTGGCGCTGCCGTTCAGCTTCGCAATGCGCTTGTTGTTGGCCGAGGACCCGGTGCCGGCCTCGAAGTAGGACAGTTTTGCACCGTCCACAGGGAAGTAGGAACTGGTGCTGGTGGTCCATCCAACTTCATAGCCGGACAGCAGGAAAACCTTACAGCTCAGGCCGTTTGCCCCGGTCTGGTCCGTGCCGCCGGAACCGCCGTTCTTTCGGTACGGGATCTTGACCTGTTTGATGGCGGCCTGGATGTTGGAATCATACTTCCCGAGCATGGTGCTGTTGAGCCAAGCCTGGATGTCGGAGCTTTCCAGCTTGTTCACATTACCGTCATCCCAAACCCTACTCTCGATCAGATCCTGCCGGAGAAGCCAGGTGCCATTACAGGACTCATCGTAGATGCTGGAAGGCTTGCCCTGGTGGACAACGAGGTAGTTTACTGCCTTTCCGCTCTCGTTCAGCTTGACGATGGAGCCCACGCTTTTCGTGCCAAGTGCGACACTTGCCATAGAGATACCTCCTTGCGAAAAAAATCACCATGGGGCCGCAGCCACATGGTGTTCATCTGCCGCCTGTAAAGCGGCCTGTTTCGAGGCTTTCAGCCTCTTTTTGTACTCCAGCATCGCCTTTTGGGTCTTTGACAGCCTGATGGGGGCATGGCACCGCAACTGGGTGCCGATTATTTCCGAGACCTTTGCAGCGATTTCCCGCCGGAGTGTGTAGGTGTTGCCATGGGCCGCATGAGCGTCCCATGCGGTCCAGCTATCCAGAATCTCTTGCTTGGTGGCCTTGCCGGTCGGGTAGTCCTTCTTCCACTTCTTGATTTTCCCCTTCATCCGCTTGACGGACGAGTGGCGGAGTTTTCGGATGATTTGGCCGCTCTCCGTGATATAGGTGTGAAAACCCAGAAAGTCTACCCCGTGTCTCAACGGGAAAATGTTGGTCTTCTCATTGAGCTCCAGCCGGAGTCCAGTGAGGAAGGTTTCAATCTGTTTCTGACAATATCGCAGGTACTCCTTGTCCGGGTGGATGAGAAGAAAGTCATCCATGTACCTGACATAATACTTTATCCGAAGGCGCTCCTTCACGAAGTGGTCAAATTCGTCCAGAAACAGCAAGGCCAGGAGCTGGGATGTCTGGTAGCCGAGTGGCAGCCCATCCGCACTTGCGTCGATGTAAATGCACATGAGCCTGAAAATTCTGTCGTCTACCACCTTCTTTCGTAACTTCTGCTTCAGCAGGTCGTGGTCAATGCTGGCGAAAAAGTGCCGCACATCACATTTCAGGACCCAGCCGTCGGTCGTATGGTTCTTCCTCCAGTAGTCAGTCATGAAGCCTTTCAGGAGGTCCAGACCGTAGTGCATCCCCTTGTCGATCTGAGAAGCGCAGTTGGCCGGTATAAAGCTCCTGGTGATTGCCTCATAGAGAGTGTTATCTACGATGGCGTGTTGAACCACCTTGTCCACGAACGCCGGAGCCTGGACCAGCCGTTTTTTGGGTTCGTAAACGAAAAATGTCTCGAACTTACTGGGGACATAAGTGTCGGTGTTGAGGATATAAGCCAGGCGCTCAGTTAGCATAAGGACATTGGCCTCATACTGTGCCGCACTCAGCTTCCTCCTCTTCCCTTTCCGGGCCGCAAGGTAGGCCCGGTATAGCACCTCGAAGGTGCAGATTTCTTCAAAAGTCATTGACATGAGCATAAAACGAGAGCGGCCTCCGTCTCAAAGCAGCGGGCCGCTCTCTCCCTCTCGACGCCGTGGCGATGTGCTGCCAGACGGCATCGCACAGTAGTCAGGCATCCCGGAGGACACCAGGCATCGGCGTAATGTATTTATCCCCGCCTCCCCGGGGAAGCGAGGACAGGATATGGCCCCCTTTGATGATGGACACTCTGCTTTCGGCTTTGCCTACTAGAACTCGTTTTCCATCAGAGCGGGGCGGACGCCATAGGAGTTGTTGGCGTTGTTGTTGTTGTAATCGCCGTTGGAGTTGACGTTCCACACGTTGTTGGTGTTGTTGGTGTTCGGGGAGCGGAGCCACCAGTTGGTGGCGCGACGGACCATACCCTAATACAAGGCGGGTGCCCCCGCCGAGCATCCTTATTTTCTGCCCAGGGCACGGGCCACGGCCGAAGCGATAATGCCAGCCTGGAGCTCGTAGTTCTTGACCTCTTCCTGCCGGCAGATGGTTCTCGCTCTCTCGGTGTCCTTCTTCTTCCATGCAAGGGTCATGTACTTCACATCGGTGATGAGCTTGGTCCAGTGGCCCATTCGCTTCATGCTGATGTAGCCGAGGGACTGACTGATCTCCACGAGCTTCAGGAGCAGATTACAGTCGTTCAGAGCGGCATGGATAAGGTCCAGCCGCCGGTCGTACTCTGTCTGGAAAGAGGAGTCATTCGCTGCATGGATATTCTTCATCACGGAGACCGCCGTTTCCCGGATGGTCTTGATGTAGGTGTGCAGGGCGCTTTTCGGGAAGCCCTGCTTGCTGTTCGTCCGGTTCATCTTCTCTATGCACTCCCGGATGAAGTCATCCTTCTCTTCCTGCGAGAGACCGAGGACGGTCTCCAGGAGCTTGACGATCTCGCTGATCTCCATGGTCTTATCGCCGATGGGCTTGGTCACCAGGAAGCTATACACCAGCAGGTCTTTCGTCTTGTTCCCGAGGACATATTCCTTCTCAGCCATGACAGCACCTCCGGTCGATACAAGGTCTCCGTGCTGCCTCCAGGTCTTCCTCTTCCCCATGGAACACACAGTAGTCCTTCAGAACCAGTAGGGTGGCCATATTCCCGGACAGCGTTCTCCCGTGCAGGGTAAGTCCTACGGGGTGCAGGGCATCGCATGGAGGCTCCAGCTCCGCAAACAGGTTTCCTACAACGCATGACAACTCTTCCGGCTTTACAGAAAAGACCTTCTCCATCAGAACTCAATTCTCCCTTGGGTGGCATTGTGGACACCGGTGACCTGGAGCCCATCAAGCTCTTTGAATGTGATAGTGAACGGGTTGCCGGAGACATCAGTGCTATACATCAGCTCCAGCAGCGTGAGTCTGGCATCCAGGCCGTCAATCTCCGTGTGAATGGCGGGGTGAGCCTCAGCGTCCTCGTTGTGGGCGTCAATGAGCTCCTGGGCCTTTTCCAGGAACTTAGGGAGCACCGTGGTCATACAGAAGCTCTCCACATCCTCAGCGGTCATAAAGGCCATGGGCGGGTAGGTGATGACCACATTCACATCAGAGCTGACATGAAGCGTGACGGGATAGCGTCGGATGTCGATGGCGCCCTCATTGTAGGCGCTGACCCACTGGGGATAGTCACCCAGGGAGCCGTAGTAAATCATGACCTCCTCTTCGCCATCCATTGCGAAGATGCCGAACTCATTCAGCCAGAAGCCGGTGTCCAGTCCGCCGTTCAGGTCGGACCGGTACTCCACGATCATGTTGACGCTCTCCCCGTCTTGCTGGGGGGATGTCGAAGTTCCTCTTGCGACCGGCGCTACCAGGTCCGTGAGCGCCGACAGTTCCTCCAGCGTCTCGGGGCGGCCGCTTCCGACCATAACCCTGCTGATCTCCAGCTTTTCTCCCGCCAGCAGGGATGCGATAAGCTCCCGGCCGGCAGCGGGGATAAAGAAACCATACTGTGCCATATTTCATTCCTCCTATTCGCTCTTAATTTCCGGCAGGACAGTCTGCATGGCAGACCAGATTGCCGGAACAATTTTGACTTCTTCCCGAAGATTGTAGTCGATCTGGATCTCGGGCAACTGGGTGGAGATAATGCCCTGGAACATAGCGCCACCGACATAGACCTCCCCTTCCATGACGGGGTTTTCTGTGGTGGCAGTCAGCTTCAAATCTACACCGCCGGGCCGGATAATGGGCATCTCCAGCAGTTCCCTCGGGTTCGTGCTCGGGTCCAGCGGTGGCGTGCTCAGAAGGATGGTAGCCGGGATTTCAGGGTCGGTTTTGTAGTACACCGGCGTCTTGTCCCAGAACATCTTGATGCCCTTCATGATTGACCAGTAGGTGCAGTCATTGGTGTTCAGCAGGATCTTCCACTTGATGAGCTTCCGGTAGAGGTCATCATCCAGTGCCTCCCCATCATAGGACCGCTCTACTATCACTCGGGCGTCATACCTGGACAGAACGACAATATCACCGATAATGTCAAGCTGTGCCCCAGTACAGGCGTCGATGTCCAGCAACTGCAAAAGAGACTCCAGGAAGTCATGAACTTCCTGGAGCTGCTTCGCATAGGAATTGGCCACGACGGCGATGTTCTTCTTCCCCCGGAACTGCTCCAGGAGGTCCTGGTTCAGCTTCTCTCTGAAGTCGAGTTCAGCCATCCAGCGCCACCTCGATCCTATCCGAACTGGTCACCGCCCGTTCCCGCTGGGAGACAGGCACGCTCTTGTCGGGGTATTCAGGAGGCTTCCCTTCTTCGGACGATGTGGTCTGGTAGACCGAGATGTCGATGTAACTGATGCCGGGGATCTGGGCGTAGATGTCTTTGAGGAACTGCTGCGGGATGACATCTTGGCCTGTTCCAATCTGGTCCATGGCATCGACGATGGCCTCTTCCACCAGCTCGGCGTAGTTGGTCGGGACCTGGCTTGCCTTTGAGATAGTGAGCTCCACTTTGAACCAGACATAGATGTAGGTCGGTCTGTTGAAGCAGACCCGGATGCTGTCATCATCTTCTCCGGGGACATCAACGGAAACCGATCCATAGGTCGTAATGCCTCCAGCGGAGGACGCCAGGATCTGAGCAGCAATGTCGCTGTTGCTGCCTCCATCAACCACAGCCTCTACGCTATGTGGTGGGCGCCCGGCGTCATCCGTCTCGTTGGTGCGGTTCTCATAGACCTCGGCCGCCGTGACTCCTTGGCAGTTCATGAGGATGGCGGACCGGATACTGTCGGTCATTCTGGACGAGCGGCTGAAAATCTTATCCCAGTAGCTCTGCCGGAGCTCCACATCGGTCTCCAGGAGCCGCCCGGCGATGTAGCCGCACAGGTTGGTACAGCTCAGGAAGCCGGTGGGCGCTGTGACAATCTTTGTGATTGCCCCGTTAGGCAGCGAGATCTCCCCCACTTCCTCGCTTGCGAAGTTGATGATGGTGGTCACGCTATGGGTCGTAAGGTTGTCGGTCAAGAGCATGGCATTGTCCGACTCTACATTCACAGCCTCGATGAGCAGCCAGCCGTTCTCCCCATCGTAGGAGGCCGTGAACTCCCGCTTCTCGTCCCCTTCAATGAGTGCTGCTATTGCGCCCAGAAGCGCCTCTGGTCCTTCGTGTTCTCCCAGGGTATGAGAGAATAGGGTCCCGTTCAAAGCAACCGTATAAGCCTCCCCAGCCTGCAAGGAAACAACCTTTACCTTTGCCTTGTTGAAAGACGAACGGGAAACAGTGATATTCTCTGCCGACAAGAACTTGATGGCCGGGTTGGTATCCGACTCTATGAGCGTCTCAGCGTTCAGGGTGATACCCTCGGTACACTCACAATGAATGGGATAGTAGGTGCTTCTGGCCCTCTCTCGGCTATTTCCGCCGAATTGGACCGCCTTGTCGAGGGCAGCGTTCTCCGCTGTCAGCGGGGACAGGTTTTGATAGATCTGCTCCCCAAACTCCCACAGCTCGGCAATCTTATCGGCCACGCTGGTGTTCATCACATTCAGGAAGGACCTGGCGTTCGCTCCCACCTGAACCCCAAACCCCTCCGACTGGTAAGCATTGATTTCCTCCAGGATAGTGTCGAGCCGCTTGATCTTAACGCCGGTCTTGACAATTCCGTATTCAGACACTCACCATCACCTCCTCGCTAAAGTTTTCCCCGTCAGCAGTTCCATCGAAGGTGATAACCGCCTCTCTGGTCTTGTCGTCTATGACGATATTCAGGTTCATGACATCCTCCATACCATCGACCGCCATGATTTCCTGCCGCAGGATCTGCTTGATGCCCTCAATGTCCGGCTTTTTTACCATCACTCTCTCCAGGTACGGGACGCCGTTCTCCGGCGCAAACCGCCACTCCCCGAAGAGCCACCGGAGCCTGATTTCTACCGCTTGCCGAACAGACTGGGTGAGCATCACATCCCCAGCTTCACTGATCTCCAGGTCTCCGGTCCTGTCCAGCTTCAAGTCATACATTTCTCAACCTCCAATCAAGACATCTACACTCCCGGCTGTGACGGTCCCCTCCCCGCTGTGCGGTGCCAGGGCATCCCCTCGCCTGGCAGCCGGCTTCCCGTTGATAAAAACCGAGGAGCTTCCGGCGGCTACCTTACCGCTGGAGCTCCCGCAGCATCCATCTCTTTCCGTGGTCACGCTACCGACTGTGGCCGCCGCCATTCCGTTGATGAAGACATCCCCCGAACATCCAGAGCTTATCTCTCCCGAGAACGGCTCCGGGCTGTGCGGCGGCACATGGCCCGTGTGCTCCCCGGCCGTGGTCCCGGCCACCGCATCGTTCAGCCTTGCAGCTTCAGGCACTTCAATCCCCCCTTTCAGTTCAGCTTGACCACGCCGCCCTTGGTGGTGAAGTTCCCATTTACCGTCACATTCCCGTTGATGGTCACGGCGGCGGCATCAATCTGAACCAGGCCGCTCTGGACCTTCACTCTCGTCCCCTGGGCATCAACGATGACGGCGTTCGAGTTGGTGGCCTCAGCCATAACGCTGTTGCCCTTGGCAAATAGTCCGACGATTGCAACAGCATTGCTCAGGTCAAACTTCAGGTCCGTCCCGGTGTCCCGGTCATAGAGGAACTGGTCAAGGGCCTGTTCCGAGAACAGGATGAGGCAGCCATCCCCGGCCTTCACCGGGTAGGCTATCGTGACCCCTTGGGCCGAGCTCTGAGGAAACACCACGGGGACGCCGGTGATTTGCGGGTAGTCCAGCATCTCACCGTTCGGCTTCTTGATCTTCATGGACGGAAGGACCGTCGCCTGGCAGGTAGAGGCATCGAAGGACACCACTTTCCCAGGCACACAGGTGTGTACCTGGTCCAGGGACGCCTTCATGGTCTCCTTCACCTGCTCCACAAATTCTCCGTTCATTCATACCACCTCCAGAACTCGGGCTTTGCATTGCCACGCTCCGCCCAGGTTGTCTCCGTCGATTTCCAGGGAGTAGACCCGGAAGAAGCCCTTCAGGTATTTGCTATCTACCTGAACATAGTCCCCCGGACCTATGGCCCCATTCATGAGGTAAACCAGGTCATAGCCTACCTGGTTCTTTCCATTCTGGTCTGAGCTGCTGATCTGGACCCGTTCAGGGATGCTGATGAGCCCCGTCTCAGGGCTGATGACATACACCTCTTTGCTCATGACATCGCCAGGCTTTTTGACCTGGAGGACGCCGTTCTGGATGGACCATTCCAGGCCGCTCACCGCACAAGCCTTCGAGAGGGCGTGTTTGGCCTGGCCAACAAACGAAAATCCGTTCGGTATGTCTGCAAACTCGGCGTTATAGCTGTATGTCACCGTCACTCCCATCTGGGAGGCGATGTCGTCGATTATCTTCTTTGAGTTGACCTTCCCCGCATACGAGATGGAGACCCAGGTGTCACGGATCTCCGCCAGGCCATCAACGACCTCAATTTCCGTGAGGGTGTCAGCTCCGTCCAGCTTTGTGTTGCTGTGAGACACCGTTCCGCTCAAAATGACCGGGAGCGTATTGCCATACCCGGCCTTCAGGGTCAGATAGCAGTCTTTCTCCTCCAGCGTGGCCAGGTTGGCCTTGTTGAGGTTCCAGACCTGGACCTTGGCGGTATTGCTGCTCTCCAGCTCCTGCTTCTGGACCGAAAAACTGATGTGGAGGGCATACGGGGATGTTCCCCCGATTTCAAACCCCACACTTCCGGGCTTCCCGGCAGTCATTCGGTACTGCCTGTCAAAGTTCTTCATGCCGCTCCCTTCCCAGAACACGCAAAAGGGGCCGCCATTTGGCGACCCCATTTCCGGTACTCTGCTATGTCCTTCTCATGATCTCCTGCTTCAGCATTACGGCCTCCAGGATGATTGCATCCAGTCGGTCCAGGATGCTTCCGTCTTGCCGCTGGGGCGTTGACGCCTCCCACCTGGGCTCCGGCTCCGGGTCTTGGTAATCATACCCCATGCGGCCGCCAACAGCTTCCGCCTTCGGGATAAGCTCTTCCAGGACCCAGCGTTCAAGCTCGTCGCTCGGAACGCCGTGCCGGAGGAACTGCTCCACCCCACGGCTGTCGATGCAGACTGCCTCTGACTTCCCTCGTTTCTTTGCAGAAACCCAGGGGACGAACCGGCGGTACTTGGTGATTTCGTCCATCCGTGTAACCGCTTTGGTGGGGGCGCTGTACCCCATGCAGGCAGCCAGGTCTGTCGCACAGAACAGCGGCGTCCCGTCCGGCTCGTAGACCACTCGGATCTCCCGCTTGCTGTCATCAACAAAGACCATGCAATTCTGGCCAGCGGGCCGGACCAAAACTCTCTCACGCATGGGCTCCACCTCCGTAGAAGGCCACGCTCAGGGCCATGTACCGCTGCTCGAACACCGACTTCAGTATGTAGAACGCCCTCTCTACCGCTTCCGGCTCCGGGTCTCTGCCGACAAAGGAGCGGTCCATCATCAGAAGCACCGTGCCTACATCCTCCATCCCGAGGATGCTTTTCTCAATTTCTTCTCTGTTCATAGGCTTGCCCTCCGTTCTGGTCTTGATTGGAGCGCCCAGCCGTGATATAATCGTTCCACTGGTGGGCAACTCCATCTGTGTTTAGAGAGGCGGTGCGCTTGTAGTGGGGCGGCACCGCCTCTCCCCTTTCGGTATCATCATTCTATCAAACCGGTGTCTGGTGACAATCAATGTTACCGAATTGGAAGGCATAATGCAGGATGTTTCCCAGGTGGTAATGCGTCGGCGCAAGCCGGCGCTTTTTTCATATTTCCCGTAAGGGAAATAAGGTAATATACTGGTTATGGTTATGGTTATGGTATTGGTTATGGTTACAGGTGGATTGTCCTATGGACAGTCCTGCGGAGTGTCCGTCAGGACCGTCCGGTGGACATCGTTCAAACGGCCTATTTTTCTGCCGGGATGAACACGAACTGAGCGTCACCAGTGATGAAGTCCTGGCGTCCGATTGCTTCCAGCTCTGTGATGGCGCCAAACGCCCCGTCCGGTAGCCCCAGGTGGGCATACGGCAGGTTGAGCGGGAAGCTGGGCACAACCCGGACCCCTTCGATAATGGGGACCCTCTCCGTGGTGTAGAGCCCCCACATCCACCGCTGTGCGGTGTCGTTCCAGGTGAAGCGGATCTGGAAAGCCTGGCCGCCCAGAACCACCCGGGAGAAGCTGTCATTCATATCAGGGACAGCAATAACGGTGTATTCCATGGCTCACCTCCGTCAGATAAGTCCGGCCGCAGAGGCGACTCCGTAAAGGATGGAGCCGGATCTTTGCTTTTTGGAGCTGGAGCTCCCGGAGCCGGAGCTGCTCCCCGACCCGCTGGTTGAAGCGGAGCCTTTGCTTGTGCTGGCCGTTCCGGCATTGGCACCGGTGGCCCCGCTCTTCCCGTAACTGGCCGGGATGGCAGCGGTCTTGGTGGCCGTGGTGTTGACCTCCTTCAGGCTCAGGGAAACCTCCTTGTTGAAGCCCAGCTCCGTGGACCTCTTGATCTGCATGGATGTGATGCCCATGTTGTTGAAGGTCCCGCTGGGAGTGACCACCGTGAAGGTGGACTTCTTGAAGTACAGCTCCTTCAGCATGGCCTCGGTCTCAGAAACGGAGCGAACCCTGCCCCGCCAGGTCAGCGGTGTATCGCTGATGAGCAGGGTCAGGGGCAGCTCCATGGGCTGGAGGATGATGCTGTCAGATACCGAGTACCCGGTCTCAACCGGATAGCTGGGGATGTCTGAAGTGAAGGTCTGGGTCTCGTTCATGAGTGCTGCGAACTCGATGCCCGCCACGCTCACGGGCTGGATGTTTCTTCTTGGCATAGGCATCACCTCGCATACTGCAACGCACGGGCGAGTTCAGCGGTGGAGTCCCCGGCCGCCTTGTCCATGGCCTCGGCGGATTTCTCCTGCCCGGCCCGGTCGCCCTCGAACTTGTTGTTGATCTCTACATTCTGGACTACGCTCTTGTTCACCTGGTTGGAGCCGGTAGCCACAGAGGCAGTACCAGGACTGACCACATTGGCCTTCGTCATGACGGACATATCGCCGGTGAGGGTTTCCAGGGCAGACTTAATCTTCTCTCTTCCGGCGGTGATGCCCTGGCTCATGAGGTCAATCATGTCAGGCATATAGGTGTGGAAGTCGCTCAGAGGTCCTTCGTCCGGCTCGGAGAAGCCGAGGAAGGACTTGATCTTGTTGGCCACTCCGGCTACTGCGTCGCCCACGGCGCCGATGGCGCCCTTGATGCCGTCCACGATACCCTGGATGATGTCAGCACCCCACTGGATGGCCTGTTCCGGCAGAGACTTGATCCAGTCGATGGCGGCTGTAAAGCCTTCCACGATGGCGTCCTTGATGGCCGTGACCTTCTCAACCACAGCGTTTCGGATGTTCTCGAAGATACCCGTGAAGATACCGACCGCCGTGTCCCAGATGGATGTGATAATGGTTAGCGCACCGGAGATAATCGTGGTAATCATCTGCCAGATGGCGGCCGCAAAGTCCTTGATGGCCGTCCAGGCTCCCTCCCAGTCGCCAGTGAACACGCTTGCCAGGAAGCTGATGATAGCGGCTATGGCGTCCAGGAAGGGCTGAATGAGGGAAATCAGCGTGTTCCAGATGGTCGTGAAGATGGTGATGATGGTCCCGCCCCAGGTGTCCCAGAACTGCTGCAAGGCGCCGAAGATTGCCTGGGCAGCGTCCGACAGGGCGTTCCATAGGGTGATGCAGAGGGTCTTTATCCCCTCCCATATCTGGGAGAAGGACTCCATCACGGCGTCGCCGTTCTGCTCCCACCATTCGCTCAGGGCCCCAAAGATGACCTGGGCAGCCTGTTTGATTGCCTCCCAGACTGTCAGCAGGAAATCCTTGATGGCCCCCCACGCTTGTAAGATGGTTTGCCTGGCGTTCTCCGCCCCGATACCGGCCTTGTCGAAGAGCTCACCTATGAGACTGTTCTCGCCCTTCATGAACGAGATGAAGTCCTGGATGAGCAGGGCTATGAGGGTCACCACGGCGATGATGGCCAGCATTTTGAGCTTGGCTCCCAGCAGCGCCTTGTCTATCTTCATGATGGTGGTCAGGAATGTGAGCAGCTTCGGCAAGGCTATGACACCGAAGGCCGAAGCTGCTATGGTTCCTATGAGCTGGAACAGCTTTTCTGTGCCGCCCAGCTTTTCAGCCAACCATTCCACACGGGTCTGGACCCGGCGTAGGACATCCATGACCAGGGTGAACCCCTTGACCATGGTGGTCCCGATGGCGGTCGATATGCCGAGTGACTCGTCCATGTCTGCTACCCACAGGCCAAACTGGTTACGCACATTCAGGAGGGCGTCTGAGATTTTGAAGCTGGTGCCAGCGAAGGCAGCAGCAATCTCATCCGCATTGTCCACAAAGGCCCCCTTCAGGTCTGCCAGGGAAATCTTCCCGTCGGTGACCATCTGCTCCAACTGGTCCGATGTGGTGCCCAGCCGCTTGTTCAGCAGGGCCACAGCTTCCGGCGACTGCTCCAGGAGCTGGCTCATGGTTTCGGAGTCCACAACGCCCTTCGCAAACGACTTGTTGATGGCCTCCATCAGACCGGCAATCTGCTCGTTGCTCTTACCGGCGCTCTTGAAGAGCATGGTGGCTGCATCGTTGAAGGCGATGGCCTCGTCGATGGTGCCGAACAGCTCACTGTTCTCTTGCACCAGGGACGAGACTACCTTTGCGGAGTCTGCGTAGGAAGTGCGGGTCCGGTTTGCGGAGTCCAGGATTTTCTTCTGGATCTCACTCTGGTCGCCCAGCAGCTTGGTGCCCTGGGCGATCTGGTCGTTTGTCGTTCGGAACTCCTCGGAGAGCTGGTTGAGGTTGGCCAGGGAAAAGCCGACGCCGATGGCGCCGAGTATCTTTCCGGCTTTGTCCTTGAAGGACTCGATGGCATCGTTCGCTTTCTTCTCCGACGCCTCATCCACACGGAAGCCCAGACCGATAAAAAGCTCACGGAGGGTCAATGGCCACCGCCTCCTTCCGCTCTAAGCTCGTTCAGTCGGCAGGCTTCCACATCGTTCTCCATTTGGTACAGGGCATACAACTTCAGGGCTTCATCGAGGGTGTAGACCTCCTTCAGCTCCGTCATGGAGGCCAGCCGGGCTTTTATGAGGACATACATCCTCATTTCGAGCTCCGTGAACTGTGTCAGGTCAAGGGAGCCGTAACGCTGGTATTCTGGACTCTCTTCAGAAGGTCGCCGTCCAGACCAAATCGGGCGGCGAGATTCTTGAAAAAACCCCCGAAGTTCACCTGGATGACATACCACATCAGGATGAACATATCCTGGATGTCCCCGCAAAACACCTCGTTGGCCAGGTCCTTGTCCAGGAGCTTGGGAGAGGTTTCTCCCGGAAGGACCACCGAGATGTTCTGGTGCTCGACCAGCAGCTTACGGCACAGGTGCTCCAGCTTATCGCCGGAGAGCCCGGAAAAGGCCCCCTGCAAAGAGGGGGCCATCTCTGCGATGTCCGCATCCAGGACCTTCTTGTCCTCGCTGCCGAGGGCCTTCACGGCGATGGGAGCGATAGCCGCCAACATGGGCGTGGCCACATTGGCCAGGTCGCCGGTCATGTTGGCAGCGGTGAAGGCGGGGAACGGACGGATGTAATACTTGGTATCGCCAATCTCCTTGACGATGGGCGTGAGCTGTTTCATCGTGCTACCTCCTTATTCATCCAGGCTTGCCGGTCCGGTGTGGAGCTCCCACTCACGGGTGCCAGCAGCCTTGCCAAAACCACGGACCGAGGGCTTAGGGACCCACGCCTCGTCCGCCGAGAAGAGCATACCGCCCTTCAGATCCTGGACCATCAGGGCTTCAATGGCGTCACCGGTCTCCTGGTCCCGGTTGTAGAGGGACTGGAAGTAGCTGTTGCTGTCGCTCATCTGGTCAAGGGTCACCTTGACCGTATAGGACTTATCCGGGCTGATGGAGCGAGTGACCTCGCCGTCGCACCCGGTCTTCTTGGTGGTGCCGTCGCCGCTGGGCTCGATACTCACGAAACTGTCTTCGGCATAGCCGGTGACGATGTGGGAGCCCAGGGCAATCAGGACCTCTTTGGGGTTATAGGTCTTTACCTTACCTGCCATGATGCTTCAACCTCCTTAGTGGGAATAGCCCAGGAAGCCTTCGACCTTGGTGACATGGATGGCGCCAGCCAGCAGAGCGGAGAACTTGACTCCCTCCAGGGTTCTGGAGTGGCGCTGCTCGTCGGTCAGGTCGGCAGCCTTGGGAACCGAGGTGATATAGCCAGGGACCAGCTCCTCTTCGCTGTTGTACTGATCCTCAGCGATGCCACCCCTGCGCCGTCCCTCCTTCAGGGAGGCGATGACCTGGTTATGCACCAGGCCGATGCCCTTGTCGGTGTACGGGATCTTGGGCCGCTTCACCTTCAGGTTCAGGATGCGGAGCTGCATATCGTTCTTCAGCCAGTCACGGAAGCGGATGACATCAATCCACTCGCCGGCACGGACCTTGCCGCCCTGCACCAGGCCGGTGCTTCCCACCTGGATGTAGTAGCTGCCGGGGTCCTTGTCGATGGTGTCGATTTGGGTGTCCGTGAACTTGCTGGTCGAAACGGCGGCCAGGCTCTTGTTGACCCAGGTTTCCTCACCAGCATCGTAGGACAGGAACCGAACGGCCATGGCGATGTGCTTGTAGGGATCGCCGGAGCCAGTGTCGTCTCCGTAGCAGATGCCGAAGCTGCGGAAGTAGGTATTGGCCACCGGGTTGGAGTCCGGGTTCTTGTAGGAATAGCCGAACATCTTCTCCCGGGCCTCGGTCCATTCTGCCATAGCCTCAAACTTCTCTTCCTCGATACCGGCGGGCATAGCCACATACCAGCCAGACTCCGCCTCTGCCCTGCTCAGGGTTACGGTGGGCTCCTCCAGCGTCCCCTCGTCGGGTTCGCCGGTGGTCTTCTGGACTGCGATGTAGATCTTGCCAGGCTTCACCGTCTGGCTAAAGGCAATTCTGGCAGCAATGCCAACCGGGTCAGCACCTTCTCCCTCGGACTTCCAGCCCATCTCGTTGACGGAGGCAAGGCTGGTGTAAACTCCGACATCAGGGACGGTCGGGTCTTCCGAAGGAACCTTGGGCGCAGGGCCGACAATGAGGATGTTGTCGAAGCTCACGCCGCTGGACACAACAGTCTGGAGCTCGATGTTGATGCTCACAATTCTGTCGAGGTTGCTCATTCGCATATCACTCCTTCATTTCTTCGATTTTGACATCCGTGAAGTAGCCGATCTCCTTCTCAGCGACATCCTCGTTTCTGCCGCCGCTGGGGGTCTCACTCCATTCGGGGTCAATATGGGGCGGGAGTACCTCGCCCGGCTTTTCGGGATCTGGTTCATCCTCTTTGATACTGGACTCATCCAGAACGCCGCCATAGCCTACGGCGGCCACGGGGAAGGTCGCATTGAACTCCACCATGGCCCGGTACTCATAGTTCATGTCGTTGATGATGGCCGTCACATCCTGAATTTGGCCGGATGTGAGCAGCGAGAGGTCATCCCTGCTGAACTCCGTGGTCATCATCTGGGACATCATGTAATTCACATAGTTGGTCAGGTCGCTTACGGCGGTATTTGCCATAGCTCCATTGGACAGCCTCTTACCGTTCGTGTAGAGCTGGACCTCCAGGCTCATGCTTCCGGTATAGAAGTCCGCCACATTGCCGTCGTAGACCTTTTCATTCGGGAATGTAGACAGTTTGAGAGGCCCAAAGGTCATCACGACCATGGGCCTCTCTTTCTTCACCTGTTTGGAGTTTCCGATAACCACTGTGGCGCCGGTGAAATACCGGCTCGTAGCCTGAAAGATGATGCTTCTGGCCTGGTCATAGGTCATGCTCCCACCTCCAGTTCAGGCGGCTTCGTGTCCAGCCCCGGAGGGACCTCAACGAACTCCGACTCGTAATGGGCCAGTATCGTATGGTCCCACTTGTGACAGGAGCTGCACTCGAACCACCGTCCCTCGTAGTACACCCAGTCGCCCCGAACTCCCGTCTTTTCGTCGGCCGGGGTGAACTGTGTCGTGCCGATGGACTTTATCCGGCGGATGCTTCGCTGTCCTTCCGGCAGGGCCTGGATTTCATCGGCGGAGAGGGGCTGGAAGTCTTCCAGCTTCAGAACGGAGTCCTCATAGGGAGCGGCGGAGAAGCCTTCCTCAACGGTTTCCTTCCCGAAGCGTCTCACGATGTAGTCCCTCTTGAAGAAGGTGAACAGCATCAGGATCTCCCCTTTCTGTCGATGATGGTGGTGACCGACTGCCTCATGTGGCCAGTGTCGATGAGGGGCTTGTCAGACCCCTTCTTCTTGATGGTGCTGGGGGCGTTGGGGGTGAAGTCCCCCTCTACCATGGTCTGCTGTATCAGGCCCTTTTGGAACACCGCCAGCTTTCTGAGCATTTCTTCCGCCGTGGTTCTCCCTTGGAGCAGCAGACGGATTTGCTCCTGGCAAAAGGCGGCTATCTTCGCCTCGTTGTCATCCACGCTCTTTCGGAGGAACGGGCGGCTCGGGGCGTTGGATGTGCCCAACTCATTCCACATGGCAACATCCAGGATGTCCACATCGGAGTCAACGATGCTGTCGCCATCCCTCTCCTTCGCCTTCGTCCCGCCCTGGAAGCCAGCATAGACAGCCAGCTCCTTCAGCTTTTGGATCTCTCTCATGAGGCGCTCCCCTTCCGGGGTCATACGGTCAATGACTGCCATCATCGTCCTCCATTCGCTATCGTGATCGGGACAATGTAGAGCCGCCGCAAATTCAGGTACTCCATGCCGTAGGGGGTCAGTGCATACCAGCTATTGTCCGCAGCATTGATGTTCGCCGTGTTGAAAGACATATTGGCCGACCCCTCCCCTACGCTGGCAAGCTGGAAGGCAGCGGTGGCCCCGCCACTACCGGCGAGGCCACCAACAACAGACTCTCCCAGCCCGGCCAGCTTCATTCTGTGTGCAACCAGCAGGGCGAGGGCCTGTTCATAGACCCTTCCAAACTTGCTTTTGCTCACGAATGGTTCGGTGATGGCCAGGTACTTTTCAACCACTTCATCCTTGACAGCCTGGAACTCCGGCGCAATGATGCGGAAAATGCCGAGAGCCGTGCTGTCGCCCATAGCTTAACCCTCCTGGAGCTTGGCGATGAGCTTCTGCTGGAGGGTGGGCACGGTGTCGCCCTCCTCCACCTGGATGCCGGCCTCGGCACAGGCGGCGTCCAGCTCGGCCCGGTTCATCTTCTTGATGGAGCGGGTGGCCTCCTCGATCTCCTTGGCCTTGGCAGCCTCAGCCTCGGCACGGGCCTCAGCCTCAGCACGGACGGCGGCCTCAGCATCGTCGTTCAGGGGGGTCTGGGCCGCATTGGACTGAAAGGGCTGGTCGCACACCAGGGTGCCACGCTTGATGAAGAAGCCGATGACAGGGTTGCCCTCATACTCCTTGGGCAGAGGGGCGGTGTTGCCCGGCAGAAGGGCCAGGGAACCGATATTGATGATTTTCTTGCCTCTGTTGGTGATATTCATAACATTTCCTCCCTCTTACACGCCGACCGCAATGATGGCGGACAGCGGGTAGTAAATCATAGCGCCGACGACACGGGACTCGCAGGGGACGATGGTTTCCAGCTTCTCGTACTGGAGGGGGTGCTGGTAGAAGGGCATCGGGATCTCGATGGCCAGCTTCTCCTCGTCCTTGGTGTAGAACAGGCACACGCCCTTGCCGTCTTCGTCATCAGCATAGGGGTTGGTATCGACGGCGTTGCTGTTGAGCTCGGCGCAGGACACGATCTCGTCGATGCCAGGCAGGTTCTCCTGGAGGAACTTCAGGACCGTGGTGTTGGTGGTGGGAATGCGCTTGGTGGCCAGAGCGATGTAGGTGTCGGAGGGCAGCGCCATGACATTGGGGTGCTCGACATTCATGGTCAGCTTGTTCACCTGCTGGAGGATGGCGCTGGCATCGGCCAGCACTTCATCGGCATCCTTATCGGCCCAGGTGGTCTTGCCGGAGCCGTTGGCCTGGATGGTGAACACGGGGATGTCGTTGTTCTCGTCCAGGACGCCGGGGAGCTTTGCCTCCTTGTCACCGGCCCAGGCGATGATGTTGGTCAGGCGGTCGATCTGGTAGCGGGCGGTCTCAGCCTTCCGCACATCCAGGGACTTGCCAGCCATGCGGGAGGCCCGCATCTCCTGGACGGAGTAGCCATAGCTGTCGCCGATGGACTTGACGGGGACGGTGGTAGGCTCACCCTTCACATCCACACGGGGCAGGTCGGTGGCGTAGTTGCTGATGATCTTGGCCATGCCGGTCTTGTCGTAGGAGTAGTAGGTGACGGTCTCAGCGCCCTCATTGACCTCGTGGGTGACCGGGAACAGCCGCAGGGCGGTGAACTCGGGGTACAGGCGGTCATAGGTCTTGGTCTTGATGTAGTCCAGCTCACGGGCGAAGAAGACCGCAGCGTCCTCGGCGGAGTCGAAGCGGAGCGCAGGGCTCTCAGCCAGGGTCACAGGGATGTTGCTACGGCGCAGGGCCTCGTAGTCGGCCTGGTCGTAGCTCTGAGAGGGCATATTGGCGTCATATCTCATGCTCATGTTCATTTACCTCCATTTCTCAATTAACCACCGACGCCAGCGGGGGTCACGGGCTTCTGGTAGAAGAGCTCCACAGGAGCGACATCGCCGGTCCCCTTGCCGCCGATGAAGATGCCGTTGGTGACCTCGATGGTGTCGCCGCTGGTGGTCTTGGTGAACAGGCCGGCGTCGGCGCCGTTCACGATCAGGTACAGCTTGTCGCCATAGGCAGGGGCGTCTTCCGCCTTGATACGGACCCAGATTTTGCCGTACTGGAGGACACCGACGGAAGTGTTGGGGGCCAGGGTGACCTTGCCATCACGGTCCATCTCGTTGGTGTAGCCGTTGACGGTGACGCCCTCAAACTTCTCGATGGTGGCACCGGAGGCAGGAATCTTGATGTCGGAGCCGGGGGTGGTGCCCTGGACAACGCCCATGCCGAACTTCAGGGTGTTGCCGGTCTCGCCATTGATGCGGGTGTTGATGGCACGGGGGGACAGGTCATAGAGGCCGCCAGCCACGCCGCGGGGGGTTGCCTGGGTATAAGAAGTCTGAACGCTCATTACTTGTTACCTCCATTCTGCTGCCGGGCGATCATGTTCTCCCGGGCTTTCTTAGCGTTGGGAACGGTGGCACCATCGGCACGACGGGCGCCGCCGCCGTTGACCATCTGGTTGCGCTGGAAGTTGGTGTCCTTGCGGGTGTTCATGGTGTCCTTCGCCAGGTCGAAGGCCGCCTTGATGTAGGTTGCGTTCTTGCCGTCCAGCCGCATACCGGGATTGACGGCCCGGATGATGGCCTTCTGGGCATCCAGGACGCTCATGCTCTCGATGCCGTCCAGGTGCAGACGGTCGCCCAGCCGAACCAGCTCAATGCGCTCACGGATAATCTTGTCGGCGGCGTCAGCGTTGATAGCGCCGGCAGAGCCGCAGTCATCGCCGTCGGTCTTGCTGGGGTCGTCTCCCTCGTCGGTCTGGGGGTCCTGGGTGGCAGCGGCCTCGTCGAAGTCCTGCTTGGCCTGAGACGCCTCCAGGGCATCCAGCAGGGTGCCGATGTCCTCGTCCATCTCAGCGATCACGCCCATGGCGTTCTCCAGGGTCTCGGGGTCGCCCTCGGAGTCCCGGCGATCCCGGCGGTCCTTGACCATCTGAACGGGGTCGTCGTTGTCCTTGTTCTCACCGCCGACAGCCGCAGGGGCGGAAGGGGTGACGGTGGGCTCCGCAGGGGGGTCGTTGTCACCGTGTCCGCCGCCCATGCGGGCAGCCTTGCGCTCCTGGAACGCCTTGATGGCCGCTGCCAGGTCCTCGGGGTTCATGGGGCCTCTGTCCTTGCGAGTGGTGGTCTTGTTAGCCATATTCTTCTTTCCTCCTTTGAGTCTTCTGGTAAACCCGTCGATGTTGAGCCGAGCCTGTTCTCCGGCCCTGGCCTTATCGACGAGCGCCAGGTGGTTGATACGGATATTGCGCTGGATGGCGTCGTAGTGCTGGCCATTCCAGGTGCCAGGGGTTTCATCGAGGTCCAGGCCGTAACCGAGAGACAGCTCCCGGAGGCCGCTCCGCTTCATGCTGTCCGTGCTGTGGATGACGATCTCGCACCGCACATTCTCTCCATCCTGGTATCCTTCGGAGAGGATGGTGCCGATGTGCTCACGGTCAACATTGTTTTTGTTCACCTCTCCGGCGTCGTGGGTAATGATGATGGGCTTTCCCTTGTAGCTGGCAAGGCTTTCCGGGGAGAAGACTTCCTCCGGGAGCCGGAGCTCCCGACGGATAGACCCATCAGGGTTCAGGTACTCGAAGATGCCGACCGAGGTGACTACCGGGTGGTCAATGAGGTAGCCCTCTTTGGTCCAGTAGGTCTCGTCCAGCTTGATGCTGTCCAGTCGCAGCACCTTGGTCAGCTTGGGACTTGCGCTCATTCGGAGCCTTCGCCTCCTTCCTCTTCCTCAACCAGCAGCTCGGTCAGAGCCACGGTGAGGTTCTGGATGTGCTCCAGCTCATCCAGGCGGATGTCCTCAAAGGTCTTGACCAGTTTGGGATCTCCGTCCTTGATGGCTTCGAGGTCTCCGGTGTACTTGACGATAGCTTCCGCTTCAGCGATGAGCTCGTTGCACACCGCATTGATCTGGGTAGGGGATGCCGGCACGCCTACTCCCTCCTTTCCTTCGTTTTTTGGGGGCCGCTACGCTAAATCATCTTTTTCAACTCAACCACCTCCCTTCGACTGCCCCGATGCCGGGATGTCGATGGTGGAAATATCGAAAACCGGCAAGGCGACGCACCGGCACTGGTAATCTTCGCCGGGGTGACATCGCCTTACCGGTTTCCCTGGTTCTGTAACGACGGGAGGGTCATCCCACCTGAACTTCTTCCCGTTCAGGGCTTGGTGACTGTCCCGCACTCGGCTATCTCCCGATGTTGACCAGATGTACTCGTTCACGCCAGCGTCCACCTGCTGTTGCCTGGTGAGTTGGCTGTTGAGCTTCCCGAGCTGGTCACGGGCTATGAGCCTCGCAGACGACTTCTTTGAGCCGTAGGTAGTCTGTATATCCTTCACGATGGAAGTCACCGTCTTGCCGGTTCTAAAGCCCTGGGAGACTATGTTCTGCATCTCCGAGAGGGTGTCCTGTGGTATCGACTTGATAAGCCCCACATTCTCCTCGATCCACTCCTGGAGGTGCTGGCGGTAGAACTCCCCCAGATAGTAGTCATCCAGGATGTCCAGCCCGAGGGTTTCCTTGACCTCACGCTTCCACTCCTGGATGCTTAACTTCCTGGTCAGGTTGGCCAGGCCCTCCAGCTTTTCACGGAGGCCATACTTGGCGGTCTCCCGGTCGAGCTCCTCGCCCATGGAGCGGAACGCCTTATCGACGACCTTCATGAGGTCGCTCAGGTCATCCTGGCGCCGGTTCTTATCTCGCTCCGCTGCCGCAGCCTTTCGGATCTCCGGCAGGTGCTTCTTCATGACCCGGTTCACCAGCAGGATGTAGCCGTTTGTGACCCTCTGGAACTCCCGTTCAATGCCCTGGGGGTAGATGGGTTTGGCCTTACTTGGGAGCTTCTGGTGGCCCTTGAAGCGGTCTTTGGCGGCCTTTTGTATCGCCGCCTGGTGGATGGAGTTGTTCACTTCCCACCACCTCCAGGAACCTCCTCAACGATAAACTTCAGGGCATTGTGCTTGCCGACTGAGTAATTCGGATCCGCTCCGGTCACTCTGAACCGCGCGTTCTTGGAGAAGAGTACCTCGTCCATATCGACATCTGCCATGTCCTTGATGGATACGCCACTCTCGGACTTGCACTCGATGACGACATTTCTGATGTCTGGGTCATCTTCCGAATTTCTGGAGCGGAAGACCCGTTCCAGCCCGCTCTTTTCCGTTGTCCAGCTCGATAGGTGCCCGAGCCCGAACGGTTCTCCCGATGCAGCAGAACTCGTAAACTGGTCGAAGGTGTCCTTGTCCATTGTCATGGCCCGTTCAACTGTCCCCTTGTACTTGTCCGACAGGGAGATCATTTTCTCGATAGAGGCTGCTCTTTTTTCCGCATCAGCCTTTTCCTCGTCATCCATGATGCTGCCCCTTGAGGCATAGACGCCCTCATAACCAGCAGACGCCGCCACCACATCCTTGTAGTTCCTCGTGTAGTCAGCGGTGGCATCAACCATGTCCTGAACCTCGTCATCAGAAAGCTCTCTTGAGGCATTTCTGCTCCATTCTGCCTTCTTCGAGCTGTAAACCTCAGTCGAAATACCATGGCTTGTCTCTCCCTCATAAGGAGTTGTGGAGATTGCTTTCCCAGTAGGGCTCTCTACCACCCTGGTTTTCTTCTGAGATTTTGCACGCTCGAACTTTCTTCCTCTCAGGTTCTTCTGCCCGCCGGATGCAACAGATCCATCGTCATCAATCGGAACATGGGCTTTATTCACGGTAATCCAGTCGATGTCAGCATGGATGGAGCCCGAAAGTTTCTCGACCAGGAGTTTCAGAGACTCCGTAAACGGAGGGAACCGTGTGAGTTGCTTCAGCTCCGGCAGGGACATGAAGCTGGCGTCAATCATCTCTTCCCCGTCACAGACCGGCTCTCCGGCATAGTCTGTGCAGAGGTAGACGACGGGGATACCGTACTCCTCCGGGAGCCCATCGAGCTGGCCGAGGCAGTACATGGAGCCCAGCTTGATGCCGAACTCCTCCATCGCTTCACGGCGGGCCGCCTGTTCCGGGGTTTCTCCGTCTTCGATGTGGCCACCCGGACCGCAGATGCCCCCGCCGTCCTCTTTCCTTCGGCCGACAAGGAGCTTCCCGTCCTTCACTACCAGGGTGGCAGCCGCCGTAGGTGCTCCATCAGTCTGCCCCGGTTGTGGTGATTGCCCAGGGGGCTCCCCGGGCCCGCTTAGGCCCGTCTGGATCGTCCCTTCCGGTGCTTCGGGTGTAATTGGGTTGCCATCAGGAGGGTCGCTGATAAGCGGCCCCAGGTCCTCCAGGCCCCAATCTTCATCGGCGGTGTCATCAAGGATCTCTTCCACCGTGAAGGCTTCGTTGTTCTTCAGCGCCTCCCGGACCTCACTCGGGTCCATGGCTTGCATCTGGACATAAATCTGTGCGGTCTGGGCCTTTACAAACTCAGTGTCCGCCTTGGTCTTATCCACCGTGGCCTGTTCGGTCTCGCTCAGGCTCCACAGCGGCTTGAACTCCAGATCGTAGTCCGGTATCTCCTCCACTTCCCCGTTTGCCAGCCCGGCCTGGAAGAGGATGTCCAGCAATGCGGACAGGTTCTTTTTCAGCATCAGCTTCTGGATCTTCTCCACATAGTTGTAGTAGTTCTCCAGGTCGCTGTGGCCAGTGGAGTTCTCTCCGGCCGGGGACCGGCCGAAGAGGATGGTCTGCGGGATGTTCGTGACTGCGGAGAGCATATTGCAGGAGGCGTCCACCACATCCTTGATGCCGGTGAACTGGAAGCTCTTGAAGTCGTAGTCCTCTCCGTCCTTGTCGATGGCAATACTGTTCAGGATGCCCCGAGCCAGGTCAATGAGCTCCAGGCGCTTCATCACGATGTCATCGCCACCCTCGGCGGAGAGAATGGAGGCAAGGTCCTTCATCTTGTAGACCGGCTGCACAGACCGGTCCAGGAGCTTGGGGCCATCCCCATGCGTGGTGAGGGTGTCCCGCATTGCCCGGCGTATTCTGGAGTATTCAGGGGTTCCCCAGAACCGGTAGACCGGGTTCGTGACACGCTCGGGCAGGATGCCGTTTCGGAACACCATGCACCTACTCTCATGCACAGTGAAGCTGCCATACAGGCTGTGGACATAGTAGAACTCCGGCATACCGAACTTGCTGGTCCGGTTCCTCTTTGCCGGGTTCATCGGGTCGTAAGAGTAGAGGCTGGCATAGTCCGGCTGGACCACCGCTCTCTCGTAGACCCGGAGCTCGTCAATGCTGCGGATGTTGTCCCAGTCCAACGGCTCTTCGAGCCCCCTCCCGTCATCGACCAGCATGACGATGATGGAGCCACCGTAGAGCCGGGCCCACTTGATGGCCGTAGCCGCCTTCTCCTCAAACTCCAGGGCGTCCAGGGACTTCTTCACGAAGATGTCCAGGTCCTTGCTGTTGAGGTTCAGCTCGAAGCCGTGCTTCAGGGCTTCATCGGCCGGGGTGTCAATGATCTTTGCGAAAATGCCGTTGTCCTCATACTGCACTGTGAGCGTGGTGTCCGGGACAACTGGCTCCTGGACAAATTCATACGCCTCGCTGCTGTCCTTCGAGGTTCCGTACCTGTTCAGGACATTGACATAGCCGTCACGCCGGAACGGTCGGACCGAGAGGGACTGCTGTTTCTCCTGGATGATGGCTTTCGCCCGTTCAATTCTCTGCATACGGGTGAGTTTCTCGTATGCGTCGCCGTGTTCCATACTCTTCCCTCCTTATGTGACCAGGGCGTTCAGGCTGAACTGGTGGTCGTTGTAGTAGGCATTGGCCTGGGAGTAGCAGTCCACTTGGTCGTCGTGGGCGCCACTCGGGAAGGCCGCCATTTCTTCTACGAAATCGCCAACCCATGGGGCCACCGAGGATGCGGGGATATAGATGTTCCCGGCCTCTGCCACGGCCGTCGTGGCATGGGCTCGGGCCACCTTCCCGCCAAAAGGCTCCACAGGGACGATGCCGGGGATTTCTTTTCTCAGCACATCAATGACCGCCGTGCCGTTTGCTTTGTCCTCAACCAGCTTTCTTGTGGTCTGGGGCCACTTGGCCGACAGGTCTCTCATGGCGTTCAGGGTTTCCGTGAAGGTCATGCGGCCACGGACCTGATCCACCAGGTATCGGTCTGCACCCTTCCGAGCCCAGACCTGGCCAACAACATAGTCCGAGCTGTCCTTGTCCTTGAAGGTACAGTCCCAGGACTGAAGGAAGTCGAACAGGCCGGACGGGAGGATCTCCCACCGGCGCCACCATTCACGCTTGAACATACCGCCGGAGCTGGGCGTCGGTGTCTGCATATACAGGGAGGACCAGGCGTAGGTGCCCACCGTCTCCTTCTGTTGGGCTGCCCATGCCTCGTCGTAGCCGCCACCGGGCCAGAGGGCTTCTCCCTCCATACGCCCGAGCGGGTCTGTTCCTGGGTCTTCACAGACGGCCGGCAGGGAGATGATTTTCCAGTCCTCCACCTTCCCGTACTCCGGGTTCAGGAGCCTGGCCGCCAGGTCATCTTCGTGCCACCGGGTCAGGATGATGATGACCGCACCGCCAGCATGAAGACGGGTGCTGACCGTGGACTGGTACTCCTCCCAGAGCTTATCCCGGTAGGTTGAGGACTCGGCCTCCGCACGGTTCTTGATGGGGTCGTCTACAATAAGCAAATCGGCACCGTAGCCCGTGATGGAGCCGCCGATGCCGACCGAAATCATACCGCCCACGCCGTTGTCCATGTTCCAGTTGGTCTTGGTTGCCTGGATGTTGGACAGGCTGTTGTTGAACAGGATAGGGCCGTACTCCTCGACCTTATCCCGGTTCTTCTTACCGAATTGCTGGGCAAGATCACCGCTGTAACTGATCTCGATGACCCGCTTCTTCGGGTTCTTGCCCAGATAGAAGGACGGGAAGGTCTCCGTCACGGTCATGGACTTTCCGTGGCGGGGCGGCATGAATATCATCAGCCGCTTTGTCTTCCCCTCCATGATGTTCTCCAGCTCCCGACATACGAGGTCGAGGTGTCTGGCTCTTTTCCACCTTCCCGCATGAACAAGCTGGACATAATCTGCATAGTACCTTCTCGCCAGCTCATACCTTGCTTCCGTGGCAATGGACTGCTTCAGGGACGGCGAGAGGGTCTTGACCCTACTGGCCATCCTGCTCCTCACCCAGTCGAGCAAGTTTCCGCAGCTCATCCTCGGTCAGGTTGGCCATGGGGGAAGTCTTCACCTCACCACCCAGGGTCACTTCCTGCCTCTGGGCGAACTCGCCCTTGCTCCGGTTATTGAGCCAGTACATAATCGCCATGGTGTCGGGGGCGATCTGCTTGGTGATGGTCTTAACCCGGACCGGCTTACTCTCGCCGGTCTTTGGGTCCACATCGACGGTGCTTTCCTTTTCGATCACTTCGTAACCGATGGCCCGCTGGTATAGGGCCTTCTTGACTTTGGCATCAGCCACATCCTTCCCCCTCTGGTACGCTTCTGCAAAAGAGGGGTGCTCGTTCTTCCAGCGGAGGATGGTTCTCTTCGAGACACCGAAGGCTTCTGCCAGCTCCTGGTCGGTCGCTCCCTTCAGGGCGAGAGACCAGGCCCAGTCGTCATGATAGTCGGGGTTGTAGAGCAACTGTGCCGGCATCGCCTGTCACCTACCCTTCGGCAAGGTAACTGGCTGCCCAGTATTCCAGGGCTTGCCACCGGTTCTTCTTCCCGATCTCACCCCTCTCCTCCATCTTTTTGAGGGCCTCGTTGATGACCGCAGACGCTTCGGAGGGGATTGCTGGGGAGCCGAACATGGAGGTGAGCTGCACCCACTCCTGGCTTTCGTCGAAGTGGAGGTCCTCGAAAATCTGCTCCGTCGCCCGGATCATGGCGTGGATTGCCGCCCCAGTGTTCTTCACATTGGCGAAGGACTGGAACTTGGTGATGGCCTCAATGAAGGGCTTGTGCTCCTCGATGGGCGCTACGCCGATTGTGTCGGGGTTGAGGTTCTGGAGCACAGACACCAGCTTATCCAGGTCCTGGAGCTGGTGCGGCAGGAAGGTGAAGGTCACATTCCTCCAGTCAAACTCAACCTTGGGGGCAATGAGCTTTTCCAGCTCCGCCATGGGCTCCTCCAGGATGTCCTTGCCGATGTAGCTCTCCAGCATATCGTCCACATCGTCAATGAGCTTGGCGATCTCCCGCAGGGTGGACTGGTCATCGTAGCCGTTGATGGCATTGTGGGCAATCTGCTTCGCTGCCACCTGGGAGCGCCGGAGACCGCTCAGGTCCAGGATGACGAAAACCTCTTCCAGGACACCGCTGTCCTTTGCGGAGCGGATGCGGTGGTGGCCAGAGATGATCTCAATGCGTCCGTCAATGAGGGCGCAGTACGGGAGGCTTTCGAGCTGCCCCCGCTTCTTGATGTTGTCGGTCAACTGCTTCTGGGTCTCGTTCTTCATGATCCGGGCATTGATGTCCTGCTCCCGGATGTCAGCAAGGTGGACCTTCGCAATGACCAGGCCGGAGCCCATGTCAGCTACTACTTCGTAGCGGACTTTGTTTTCTGCCGCTGTTTCTGCCATCGTTCTTCCCTCCATAACCATTCTCTCAGCGTTTCCTTCTCGGTGCGGTCCTTCAGCTCGGACTCGTAGGTGAGGCGGAACCCCATCTTCTTGTCCTCAACCCGTTTTGTGAGGTCCATGAGCCCCCGCATTTCCTTCGCCTCCGGGTACTTGGTCATCTGCACAGTCTTCAGGGTCTTGGCCTTTTCCCGTTCCAGGTCCGTACAGATCCCCATGATGAACTGGCGGTTTTGAGCCAGCATGGTCAGCAGCCGGCCGAGGCGGTAGGTCTTATGCGGTACAGTCATGCCGTACATGAGGAACACAGCGTCACTCACCTGGGTCCCGAAGGCGCCCATGGTCAAGGCCGACTTATCGAGCCCGAACACCCCGGCAATCTTGCCGTCAATGAGCACGGCTATGTTGATGGGGGCGGATGACCCGACAAAGTTGTGGGTCCAGAGCTGGCGGTAATACTGTGCCTCCGCTCTCTCGATCTGCACCGTCTGTACCTTGGCCCGCTGTGTAATCACATAGTCCCTCGGGAGCATGGAGCACTCCAGGGGCGTGAGCTTGCTTTCGCTGGGCCTGGCAATCTTCTTCCCGTTTGCCAGGGCCGTAGCCTCGTCCGGCCGGTTGGTGGTCAGGTACACATTGACGCCGTTTCGGACGCCATATCTGGCGAACACCGGGGCACCGGCTGTTTTCCCCGGCTCATTCTCCTCATAGCACACGATGAGGCATTTGGCGTCAGCGCACTTGTCCATCAGCTCCTGGAGCCCGGTGGCCGGGTCGAAGATACCGTACTCCGGCTCTTTCCAGGTCATCTTCCCTCCGGTGTCATACCACTTCTCAAACCCAGCAGCGTAGGTCGGAGGGTTGGCGATCACCAGGCAATGGGGGTCATCGTAGCACTCCTCCAGGTGCTTCCACATATCCAGGGGGCGGTAGCTCATGCCATGAAGGACATCATGGGCCCGCTGGAGCTGTTCCCGGATGTAGGCGATGTGCTGTTCCTTCCGGTACTCCAGGTCCCGCATGATGTTGTAGAAATACTCCTTCCCGGCGCTCCTCACAGTCCGAAGGTAGAGCTGTGCATACAGGGCGACAGCAGGGTCAAGCAGCTCTTCATCCGTGAAGCCATACGCCCGGATCTCCAGCTCCCCGAGCGGTTGGTCTGTGATGGCGTAGCCCATGATGCTGGTGAACATGGCCACATCGCTGGACTCAATCTCCGAAGGCTTGTAGCCAGACTGAGCTGCAATGTGGGACATGGCAAATGCACCGGCACATGGCTCCACAAATCTGGTGTACCCGTTCTTCCTGGCATTTTCGATGAGCGGCTTCAGGAACTTCTGCTCCGACGCCACCAGGGTCCCCAGGAAGAAGGCTCCGGGGTTTTGGAACTTTGCCACATTTCTCACTCCGTTTCATAGGTTTTTGCCCGGCCAGGAGCGACTGGGACGAGGCCGGGCCATAGGGTAGGTTGTTTCAATGTGCGTGAGCCGCTGGAGAACGGCCATTTGGACATGAAAAAAGCACCGCACCATTTCTGATGCGATGCTTTCTTCTTGGAACCGTTCCCGGTTCCTGGTGGTCCGCCGAGCAGGTAACGAACGCTGCGACCCCCTGATTAAGAGTCAGGTGCTCTTCACTGAGCTATCGGCGGATGTCACCACATTTTGCACTGGTCCATGCTGGGGGCCGGCGGCGGGTCCTGGTGTCTTACTCCACCAGGGACCGGGCTGGGGTCCGGCAGCTCCGGGATGTCCTCTCCCGTCCGGCTTCTCCACCACTCAGCGAATACTAAGCGGTGGCACCACTCGTTGGGTTTTCGGACATCCTCGAAGCAACACAGGACCACATCTTTGCCGAGCCTTTCGTACTGGGCCAGAATGTGGGCTATCTTTCTCGCTCCTTGCCGATCCATGTGCTGGAAGTAGCGAGGTGTGAACCGGCCCCTATCGTACTCATTGAACAGGTAGCCGGGCGGGGCAATCTCGATGATGTTTCCCGCAAGCTCATACTTCAGCGGGAACTTCGGTTTGCCTCTGGTGATGCCGACAACGGTGTAGCGGCCCGTTGCCAGCTCAGGGTTCTGGTATCTGCTGGTGTAAATCATTCTTGCAACTCCTTCCGTATAGTCCTTCGAGGACCTCTATACCTTCACGGACCGCCTTCTGGATGTCCGTGCCGATAGACAGGTAAAACCGTTCGTGGACCATACACTCATACGCCCGTCTCATCATCGAGGACTGTTCAGGCGTAATGCCGAGTTTGAAGTCTTTGGCGATGTTCAGGGCCTTGCGGTACTCCCGCTGCTCCACCAAACTCCTCACCAGGTCTGACTTCTTAACCATCTGCCTCACCTACTTTCCAGAACGGTAATCTGTTGTCCTACTATCATTCTAACAGACCCGGTACTGGTGTCAAACGGTTTCGGCCGTGGTTTTCGGCTGAAGTGTTGCGGCGTCGAGGTTTCTGGCCGACCCCCTTTTTAGGGGTGACATTTCTTTCTCGACGCTCTGATGTTACCACACGGGTAATTTGCCTGTCAATGGCGGGTTTTTGGCATCCTCACTCAAAGTAGCCAAAAAACAATGCGCTCAACTGGCGAAGTGCCAGCTTGTGGTCCTTGTAGATGGTGCTGATGTCCACCATTTCCTGGTCTGCAATCTGCTGAAAAGACTTCCTTTCCTCGGGTTCTGCCAGGTACAGGTAGTGGATAACCCGGTATCGTCTGGAGTCTTCCGGCTTCTGAGAGACATCACAGCACCGCTTGTAGAAGTCCAGCATCCTCTGGACATGGTGGACGACTGTGCTGGTGAACGCTGCGCTCTTCATGATGCTGGGGACGCTGGCTTCATATCGCTCGTCATAGCCCTTCATGATGTGGACCAGCTCTTCGAGGTCCATATCGTCATCAACCTGAGAGGCGCTTTGGACGGCTCCCTTGCTGTGCTCTTCCAGGCCCTTGTACTTTTCGAGCAGGAGCTTGGTGTTCTGGAAGCGGCTGTCCCTGGCTTTCGCCCTCTGGATCTCCACTTCCTTCCGGTACGCCTCCACCCCCTTCTGCGCTGCTGCCTCTGAGATGGCCCTGAGCAGGGTCGGGGTGAGTATCGGGCCAGACGGCTTTTTCTTATTCATGGCAATTCCTCCTCCCCCTCCGGGGGCTTCTCCGCCCCTCCCCCACCGCCTTCGGCGGTAAGGGAGAGACGGATGTTGGTTTACAGGCTTCTCTGGAGCGTCCCCACCATGTCGGTGGCTTCCCAGGGTCTCTTGACTGCAAGCTCTTCCGTGGTGAGCCCGGCCACATTCCCGAAGTGGCCGTAGGCGGATGTCGCCTTGTAGATGGGCCGCCGGAGCTTGAAGCGGTCGATGATGGCTTTGGGCCGCAGGTCGAACTCCTTGCGAACGATCTCCGCCAGGTGGTCATCCGGTCTGATACCGGTCCCGAAGGTTTCCACCAGGACGCTGACGGGGTGGGCCACGCCGATGGCGTAGGCGATCTGGATCTCGCACTTGTCGGCCAGGCCAGCGGCCACCAGGTTCTTGGCGATGTACCGTGCCATGTATGCAGCGGAGCGGTCCACCTTGGTGGGGTCCTTGCCGGAGAAGGCGCCGCCGCCGTGCCGGGCATAGCCGCCGTAGGTGTCAGCGATGATCTTCCGGCCGGTGAGCCCGGTGTCCGCCGCAGGGCCGCCCTTCACGAACCGGCCGGTGGGGTTGACCAGGAGCCGAGTGCCAGCCATGTGCAGGCCGGTGTTTCTGTACTTGTCCCATCCGTACTTCTCCCAGACCGGGTCGATCACATTTTCGAGGAGCATCTTGTAGAGGTCATCGTGGCTCAGGTCCGGGCTGTGCTGTGTGGAGATGACGATGGTGTTCACGCTGAGAGGCTTCCCATCGTCCCCATATTCCACTGAGACCTGCGTTTTCCCATCGGGGTAGATAAGGGGATTGCCCATGCTTTTGCGGTACTGGGAGAGCTTGTAGGCCAGCTCGTTTGCCAGGGTGATAGGCATAGGCATGAGGTCGTCGGTCTCGTTGCAGGCATAACCGAACATCATTCCCTGGTCCCCGGCACCCAGCAGGGAGTTGGTATCCTTCCCTCTCCCCTCCTTCACCTCCAGGGCGCCGGTGACGCCCATGTCGATGTCAGGGCTCTGGCCGTCCAGGCAGGTCATGATGGCGCAGGTGTTCCCGTCGAAGCCGGTAGCCGGGTTGTTGTAGCCGGTCTCGCAGATGGCATCACGGGCCACCTTCTGGATGTCCACATAGCAGTCGGTGGTGATCTCCCCTCCCACCACCACCAGCCCGGTGGTGGCGAAGCACTCACAGGCCACACGCCCGGCGGGGTCCTTCGCCAGGATGGCGTCCAGGACAGCATCGGAGATGCGGTCACAAATCTTGTCGGGATGGCCCTCGGTAACGGCCTCAGATGTAAAGAGCTTTCTCATTTTTTCCTCCTGTCCTCCGTGTGGTTCCACGGCTTGAAGTTGATGATTTTTTCCAGCAAGGTTTCAGGGTGGCCATCAAAGCAGATGGCCCGGTCGTCGATGTAGCAGACGGCCGGAGGCTTGTTCGGGGTGATGTTGTCCACCTCGATCCCGTTTTCTGTGAGCCAGTCCTGGATGGCCTTCCGGCCTTCCTCGCTACGGCCCCGAGTCGATACAACCACCACCCGGTATCCTGCCAGCCGGATGTGAGCGATTGCCTCCCGGATGCCAGGAACCGGCGGATCAGGGATTTCCGTCTCCCCTTTCCAGCCGCTCTTGTAGGAGTGGATGACTCCATCGAAATCGAATACCACGGTGGGTTGCGGTCTCCTGAGCCACCAGCTCTGCTGCTTTTCGGGCAGCTCAACGCTCTCAACGCCGGTTTCAATCCCAGGTGCGATATGGGGGCCTCTCTCCCGCTTCTCGGACACCTTGACCTCACTCATGGGCGTCTGCCTCCTTTCCCCTGGCAGCCAGCTCGTTGGCGCAGTCGGCCGCTTCCTTCATGACCGCCATGACTTCATCGAGCCGGACCGATACCATCCGAGCCTGTCCAGGGATGGAGATGCTGAAGACCCCCAGCTCCATGCTGGCCATCATCTTGCAGTCCGTGGCGGCCTGGCTTCCGATCTGCATCAACTTACCCTTCCGGGTCACAAATTTTGTGACCGCACACTTGGCTTCCAGCTCCACCGCATCCAGGGGAGCCATCGCCCCGTTGTTTACTCTCTTGATCTCGCTCATACTCTCCTCCTCAAAGGTAGTTCTTTCCGAACAGGGCCCGGAACTCCTCGACCGTGGCCCCCTGTTCCGTCATGAATTTCTTCTGGCCGTACTGGTGGAGGCGAAGGGCGGTGGCGGCACTTTGGTGAGCCGCCTCCCGCCCGTTCCGGTGGCAGGTGTCCCCGCACAACCCGACCTTCAGGTTGTACTTTTCGGACTTCTTCCGGTTGGAGCCTCCGAAGATGTGGTGCTCTTCCAACCACCCCCACCTCCCGCACAGCCAGCACTTTCCGTAGTACAAAGCCTACACCTCCAGCATTTTGAACCGTCTGCATACCGGCTGTGACTGCTGCCTATACACTGGCCTCCGGCCCTTCGTACACGCCCCTCGGGCGGTCTTCTTGCCGTTCTTGATGAGTGGCTCGTACCAGAGGCAGCTACCGCACTTTCCTCTTAGGTCCGTGAGCCTTTTAGGCATCGTCCTCAGCCTCGTCCAGATATGTAGCCTGGAGGTCGGCCATGTGGGTCAGGAGAGCAAGCGGGAATTTCTCGAAGGCGTTGCCTACGGAGTAGCCTCCGCCCTTGAAGTCGGTGTCGGAGAAGCCCATGTGCCAGCGGATGGCCATAGCCTCCTCCCGAGAGAGTTTCATGAAGCCGGAGATGATATAGACCGACTTCTCGCCGTGGCCATAGGGGAGCTGGTCGTTGACCACATAGAAGGGGTACTTCTCCCACTGGCCCTGCTCATTCTTCCGGTTCCGCATCTCCACGCCGTAGAAGTTGGCCTTACAGAGGTCATGCAGCAGACCGCAGATGGTGATGGTCTCCAGTTCTTCGACCGTCGGGAAGTAAGGCACCGGCTGGCCCGGTTCGGTCTTTTCGGAGATGTAGAGCTTCAGCAATCGCTCATACACATGGATGCTGTGCTCCACAAGCCCGCCGGGGCGAGACAGGTGGAAGCGGGTCGAGGCCGGAGCCTCGAAGAAGTCAGTGGTCTCCAGCCAGGCCAGCAGCTTATCAGAGCCAGGCCGGGCGATGTTCTGCTTGTAGATTTCAAGGAACTGTTCTTTCAACTTTATCCCTCCAAAGTCTATTTACCATGTCCAGCACCAGGCCCTGGAGCCAGGTGTTGTCTTTCGCCATCTTCCACGCCAGGAGGTCGTTCTTGATCTTGGCGTCGGCCACCTTGTTGCCGAGCCGAACCGATATGATGGTGGCCATCTCATATTCGTGCGGGTCAATCTGGACCTGGGCTCCGTATTCCGCAGCGATGCGGTTGAGTTCATTCAGGTCATACATCGCTTGCCCTCCATTCATACTGCAAAGCTGAGGAGGAACAGCCCTCCCGACACCGCAAGGTTGAAGAGGCACGGCTTTTTATCCTCTTTCCCTCCGGCGATACTTCCGAGCGCCGAAAGGCCGACGGAGACCAGCAGGATGACCCGGAAGGTTGTAATCATCTGGACACCCCCGGCAGATCTCTCCAGCTCTTCACTCCGGCCGGAACGGGATAGACCAGCACAGGCTGATTTCGGGTTGGGCGCTTACTGCCCCGGAAGCCAGGGTAGGCCCCGATGACATCACGCCAGTACATCATCCGCCGGTTCACTTTGGAGTACCCACGGCGCTCCATCTCGGCCTTAGCCATCTTTCTCAGCAACTTTCTCATATCAAGTTTCCTCCTTCGATTTTTCATAGCCCGCAAGGGCCTTGTCTGCCATGGCAGCCACCTGGATGAGCTCACAGGCTCCCAGGACGGCGGCTTTTCTGATGTACCCGAGGTAGTGCGGTCCGTACTGCACCTCGTCGTTTTTCACGCAGCACCACAGATGGCCGAGCCTTTGCTTCAGCTCCTCCATCTCCTCCTGGGCCTCCTCTGTCTCCTCTTTGATGAGAGCGTACCCTTCGTGCGGGGAATGGGCAGCGGCGCCATGTTCGGCTGCCGCCCTCCCGTACTCCTCACCCACAAGGGCCTCTACGCCCTGGATGAGTTCCTGCATCACGCTTCCTCCCCGCCTTCTTCGGGCTCCTGGTAGGGATAGGAGCCGTCATCGTCAGGCTCCGAAGGAGCGTCCATGCTGAACAGGATCTCGTTGCACTGGATGCACTCGATGGACACATTGGCCACCTCACCGTAGATGACGCACTCTACTTCGTGGCCGACATGGGGCTTCAACTTCTCAGCCGGGCAGTAGAAGGTGCTGGACGGAGAAGATGCCGAGGAGAGAACGACCTTGTTATCGGCAGTTCTGACCGTGTAGTTGCCCATGGCCTCCATGACCTTCATGCTCTGGCCAGCGAACTGGAGGAGCCATTTGAAGGCGTCCATCGACGCCTCCTTCTTCTCCCCCTCTTCCACCACCTGGTACTCGGCGTCGATGACATCTCCTGCCGGGGGAAGCTGGAGCTTACCGGCCGGAAGCTCCGCCGGTTCATCGGGAGCCCCGTCGCTCTCCTCCCCACCATCAAAGAGGTTCATCTGGCCGTTGTCGATGGGCCGCATGACATACTTGCAGGTCTCACGGTCCCACACCAGCTCATAGTTGCCCGCCAGGGTTCCGGTCTTCTTCTCCTTCTTCTGGATGACGGCGCTGACCGTATGGTCGAACTTAGGCTTGGTGATTGCTCTGGTCTGCTGACCACCGGCAACAGTGAAGTCCGGGGCGGAGTCGGGAGTCAGCGTGATCTTCACCTTGACCGCAATTTCGGCCACATCCTGCTCGGTCTCCTCCATTCCGGTGAGAGTGCTCCGCAGGATCTGGTCGAAGTCGCTGCACAGGGCGTTGAAGGTGTCACTCTTCAGCGACAGGGGCAAATCATTTTTCTGGCACATATTCGTTTCCTCCTAAAATTGTTCATCAACAACTCGGATCAGCACCTCAATCCTGGGCCGGTCCGAGTAGAACTTTCTGACCTGGGTATCGACGATCTGGGCGTCATCCCGGTAGGCAATCTGGTTCAGGCTGTCTGCTACGACCTTCAGGATGTTGTCCGCATCCGGTTTCTTGGTCGGGCGGATCTTCTGGTCGAGCATCTGCTGACGCTTCTTTTTGCTGACGCTGGACGGCATCTGATAGAAGGCCATAACCCGCATATCAAGCTGGGCCTGGTCGGGGAACTGGAGCCCATTACACTGACTTCGGTACTCCGTTTTGATGAGGTTCTCGTAGATGACTGTCTGGTCCGGCGTCCGGGTCTTCACATGATCTCCGACCTTCGAGAACTTCGGCCTCCCCTTCCCCTGGGGCTCCCCGTAAACAACGAACCTCGCCCTCACTTCTCCGCCTCCTCCTTGATGTCCTTGTAGTACATGAAGGTCACGGGCGTCTTGTTCTTACCAACCCTCTCAGACCCCTGCCAGACCTGGTACTTATTGGCCGAGAGGATTCCGGCAATGATTTGCCGGTCCTCGGCTTTGAAAATTCTGATTTTTCCGGTGTATTCCATCACGGTCCCTCCAAAAACTGTCGCATTTCTTCAAAGCGCCTGGACGCCTCCACCTTCCGCCATGACGGCCCCGTGAACTCCATGGGGTAGCACACCTCGAATATCCGGTCGTAAATCCGGCTGTACCGGATGTCCGTCGCCTCCTTCATTTCCTTCAGCGTGAGGTTGGTCGTCAGGATCATCGGGAGACTGGCTCTGTACCGGCTGTCGATGATGTTGTAGACCTTCTCCAGGGCGAAGTCTGTGCTACGCTCTGCCCCGAGGTCATCAATGATGAGGAGCTTTGCGCTGTTCATCCGGCGGATGTAGCGTTCTTCCTCGTCCCCACGGAAGTTCTGAGCCTGTTCCAGGATTTTTACAAACGAGGTCATCACAACCGGCACACAGCGGTCGAGGAGATAGTTGGCAATGCAAGCAGCGGCGTAGGTTTTCCCGGTTCCGACATCTCCGGTGAAAAGGAGCCCCTGGTTCTTTGCTATCATTTCATCGAAGCCGGTGGCGTACCGCTGGCACAGCTTCAGGTTCCGTGCATTATGTTTGGTGCAGCGGAAGGCGTCGAAGGTTGACTCCCAGAACTTCCCGTCCATCAGGCTATTGGACCGGAGCTTCTTCGAGCGTTCCATCTCTTCCCGGCGGCGTCTGTCTTCCTCTTCACGCTTGACCTCCTCCTCACGGCAACGGCACATGACCGGCACCTTGATGTCATCGTCATTGATGTGGAGGATCTTCTCCTTCGGGGTATTGCACTTCCCGCAAACCAGAAGTCCGTCATCTCCGATGTAGTCCGCTGGGTCTACCACCTGGTTCCTCCTGGCCCGTTCGATAATCGGGGCAAGGAAATCTTGTTTATCCATTCATGCTTCCCCACCCTTCATACGGATTTTCTGTACCCTGTGCCGTGCAATCCTGGCGTTTTATAAGGCCGGGGTGCTTTTCTTGAACTCTATCCATCACCCAGTTCAAGATGGCTCGGTAGTCATCTGCGTACCTCTTCCCCTTGGCCCCCTTGTAGTTGTCGAGGATTTCGATTGCCTTATCGGCGGCTGGCTTTCCGTACCGGTCAATCAGCTTCTGGTACTCGGAGTCCTTCATGTGGACAAATTCTGCAAACTTGGTCTTCTCGGGCTTGGGTGTCTGCTTCCTCTGGCGCTTCGGCTTTTCTTCGCCCGGCGGGGCCGCCGGGGGCGCCTCCGGCTGAGGCTCATGAGGCGTCTCCGGCAGCATTTCTGGTGATGCATCTGGCTCCGGGAGCTGGTTCGCTCTCTCCTTTTCCAGGCGTCGCTTCTCACGCTTTCTTTTGGCGTCATAGGCTTTCCGGTCCAGGAACTTGTACCATTGCTCCTGCCATTCGTCCCAGTCGTGGAGAAACAGGGCTCCGTCCACTTCATCAATCCACCCGGTCTTGACGAGTGCATCCACTATCTTCCGGGGGTCGAGGTCATCGCTCAACATATCGAACGGTATCGCAGCGGCCACATTCCGCCGGTTGGCATCCTTCAGCTCCCCGGTCTGGTCCGCATTTTTGAGGCCCCATAACCAGATCACATTCAGGATGCCAAGGGCCTCTGCCTGGGAGCAGCCGACCTCATTTGACAGCTTCCTCAGTTTTGAACCGACAACATCTTCGTGGACGCTTATCCATGCCATTGTTTCACCTACTTTCTTTCAGGGATAAACGGCCGTTATTCCTGCGGATCTTCTCCCTGATTGGGGGCTTCTCCCTGGTCATCACAGCTCTTCATGATGTCCATGATGCGGTCCATGACCTTGTGGTAGGTAGAAATCGGCATACCATTGGTGCTTTCCAGATTGAACTCAGCGAGAACGGCCTGGATGAGCTCATTTCCGGTTTCCTTGCCCATACGCTCATGGACCATTCTGAAAAGAGCTTTCCGCTGTTCCTGGCTGATGGGCGTCATGTCGATGACCTCATCCTCAGCTCCTCCGCCCGTCCCCATCTGCTCATACTCGGCATCGGTGTACCCCTGCTCGGAGACTTCCTCTGCCACATACATACCTTCGTAGTCCTTGGGGAAGGCGGACCGGAGGGCCTGGGAGACTGCGACCTTCTCAATCATCGTGCAGGGCTTGGTCTTCCAGTTGGCCTGTCCCTTGTCGTACTCCTTCAGGGAGACTTCCTTGAAGATCTCTTCCCCGGAGCCGCCAGTACGGATGCGGTGGACCCGGCACCATCCGCCCAGGAGCGTCTCTCCAGGGTAGAGGCAGGTCCCCTCTTTCTGGATAACCTGGTCTCCACGGAGAACAACGATGCCGGATTTATGCCCCCGGTAGGCCGGGTTCTCCTCCGCCCGGCGCATATAGGCGTCCTTGCCCACCACCATCTGAGCCGGATCATTGCCGAACTTTATGAGGTATGCCTCGCCCTGGGCAAACGGGTTGAGCTTCTGAGCCTGGCAGGTCTTCATGAAGAGAATGACCTCCTGGTCCGTGATTTTTTCGGCCTGTCCACGGACCAGGTAGTTCTTGACCGTCTGGAAGTCGAGGTCAACGACGCCCAGGGAGGTTTCATACGAAATTTTCATCAAAGAATTGCTCATGTCATCATCTCCTACTAAAACTCATTTTGGCGACTTCACGGTACACGATGCCGGGGATCTGGATGGAGCCCTTGCTGGCCCGGATGAGGCGCATGACCGCAGCCTTGTCAACCGGCCGCAGCTCCGCACCGTTGATGGAAAGAGGGACTGCCTTATCGTCGATGCTGACGATTTCCCAGTCCTTGGAGGTCGAGATGCCCTTCGCCTTCGGGGCGCCACCAGCAACGCAGACCATTCTGCTGACATCCTCGTTAATCTCGGCATCCTGGAAGGCCGCTTCGGCGCCAGCCTTATCTCCGGCCTTCTCCAGGAGAGCGGCCTCCTCCAGCTTGCGGCGGGACTCCTCTTCGGCCGCCCGGCGGGCAGCCTCCTCCGCCTCCCGGCGCTTTCTCTCCTGCTCCATGGCGTAGTCCCCCATGGTCTTCTTCAGGGTCTTCTCAGCGTTCCGCAGCGGAGTGAGCATCTCCTTTTCCCGGTCGCAGATGGCTTTGTGGGCCTTGTACGCCGAGTCCTTCAGGGGCTTGAAGAACTCGGTGACCTCCGCCGCCTTTTTCTTCAGCATGACGCCAAACTCGCCGGCCGCCTCGTAGTCCTGATCGGAGTTGATAGTGACCGCCTGTGCCCGCACCTCGATCTCGGTGACCTCGACCCCCAGCTCCTCCTCTTTCGGAGTGAGGCCGGTGTCGCCCTTCGGGAGCACGGCCACCACGGTCTCGGGGGCTTCCTTCATAACTGCATTGCTTTTCATGTTGAACCTCCTATCTGGTTTTGTATCTTCTGGCATAGCCATTGACCGTCAGCAGAGCCCCGAACACCCGCCAGGCATCCGGGTCTTTGTACGGATAGGGCTCGAATTTGTATGTGCCATCCTTTCTGAGATGCAGGATGGCCTTTCCATCGAAGCTGACTCCGTGGCTCTCGAAGCCCTTCACATAGGCTTCAAGCTGAACCCTGGCCAGCATCTCCATGAGCTGTGAGGTGGTTTTCACATCCACCATCACCGACTTTTCGCTCATAACGCACGGCAGATCCGCTGTCCCGGCATAGCCAAGAGACTTGTGGTACAGCCGGCACTCATTCCCGATGATTTTCGGCCTCATATCATGGACCCAGGCTAAAAAACCCTCGAAATAACCCCGGAGCTCCGGGGCGATGTCCTCAATCCCATACAGGGACCAATTCTCGATGGCGTTGTGTACTGCCGTTCCACGGCCAGCAGCCCGTTCCAGGGTTGCGTCATCAATTCCGCCGTATGCCTCTGCGCTCAGGGGTTTCATAACTGTTGTCACGCTGGGGATCTCGACGCCCTTCAATCGGTAGATGTGGGTCGCCTCGTCAAACTCCAGCTCCGGGAAGTCGGGGATGTTGTTCACCATCGGTCTACCTCCGCCACGCCCTTCGTGGCTCCAAACCGCTCCAGCAGGAGCTTCATCGCAACATCGCTGGCACAGTCTTCAAGGTGGTAGTAGTCGCCATCCACTTCCAGGTACTCGTCCCCGTCCACGATGGCCTCGCCGCAGTATTTGCAGGTATATACCTTCGGCGGTTCAGGGGCGTTTGGGCATCTGGGGTGGCACGGGGTCATGTGGCATACATCGCACATCAGGCACACCTCCCATTGATTGCCGCCATGATGCAGGTCTCAACGATCACATCTTCCAGCAGCAGCTCTCTGTACTCCGCCGGGAGCCCCTTGACCTCCATCTTCCGGTCAGTGAGGCTCTCGGCCTTTTCGAGCAGGTCTTCAGGGACCTGGATGCCAAGCCGGGCCTCAGCCCTTGATACCGCTGACATCATCTCCGACCAGCTCCTTCCACTTCTCGTAGTTGTCCATCACTTCATAGCTGTACTGGTTGTAGCCAGGACTTCCGCTGTTGTAGGCCGTCAGGGCCTCCTGGGTGGGGTACTTGCCCATCAGTTCTGCCAGGAAATCACATCCGACCCGGAAGTTCCCGAACGGGTCCATCAGGTCGGTCACGCCCAGCCGCTCCATTCGTTCCCTGTGCCACTTTTCTTGAACTTGCATATACCCGCAGGAAGCTCCGTCGTCGCCCATCACATTTCGGAAGTCCGTCTCCTGCTCAATGACCGCCAGGGCCAGGGCGTATGGTATTCCGGCCTCCTGGCAAGCCGTGTGCAGGAAGTCCTGCTCTGTAAATCCAAGGGGGACTTCCTCCAGGAAGTAGCCCTGCTCCACGAGGGCCGCTTCAATCTTTTCGTCCTCCAACGGGTCCTCTCCCTCACGAACGATCTCGCTCAGGGTGATGACAGATTGGACATCCACGCCGCTGACCTGTATCGCTTCCGCCGGCTCTTTCTGGGCTCCCTTCGCCGGTTCCGGCTCTCCCATGGCTACGGCACCGACCACAATCAGTCCGGCAACCAGCAGCGGGGTCAGGCCAGCTTTTCTTTTCTTGACTCGCTTCCCTCTTTTGGGGCGACGAACGGGGTGATGTCTATTTTCGGGCATTTCTTATATGCCTCCTCGAACTGTTCTATGGTTTCAATGCCGAACTCCGATTTCAGGTACTCCCTGAGAACCTCCGCCCTATTCACAGCTCCCACCTCCATCGAGGTGCGCCTTGCAGTAGATCTGGAGCTCGCTGATGATTTTCCCAACCGCCTCCAGCTTCTTCATCGCCGCTTGCATCCTGGGCTTCTCCCCGTCATCAATGAGGCCATCCTTCGCAATTTCGGCTATCTCGGACCGGATGCCGTCGATGTCTCCATCTACAATGAGTCGGAGAGCAATCCCTCGAATGTCCTCCATTTCTGTTGCCAACAGGTCATCACGGCAGATGGGGCACTCATTACAGCAGAACCAGTTGAGCAAGGCCGGGTCCTTGTAGAGTTCCGACATTCGGATCACCACATCTACCGGCACCCTGGTAAGTCCACGCTCATAGTCCGCCATGCTGGACCACGAAACTCCCAGCAGGTCCCCTGCTCCCTCCCGGCTGGTAAGCCGTTCATCATGTTCGGCCGCCCTTTTCCTGGACTCGAAGTACCGGTTCCCTGCTGCTTTTGTGGGGTTGCGTCCCATTTTCTTTCCCTCCCCTCTGCTGTAAAATTTCCTTGTTGGTAGGAGCAGAATTTCCGAAGTTACCAGTTAGGTAACTTTCCGTCAAAAAAAATCTCGCTCACCTGCTCCAGGGTGAGGTCGAGCTCCCTGGCGACGATCACCTTCTCCTCATCGTTGAAGGCGACATCTCCACGCTCCTTCTTTTGGTAGGAGTTCACGGTTTTTCCGATGGCCGCTGCTAAATCCTGCGGGCTTTTTCCCTTGGCCCTTCTGGCAAATTCCAGCTTCAAAGAGTTCATGTGTTCACCCCCTTTTGTGTTCCATGACCTCATTATAGTTACCCAATGGGTAATTGTCAATAATTATTTTACCCATCTGGTAAGGATTGTTTACTAAGCGGAAGAAAACGATTATCATAGGCAAAAAGGGGGCGTTCAAATGTATAATGCCAAAGTCTTCGGCGGGATATTGCGGGAGCATCTCTCCTCTCACGGTATCAGCCAAAAGTGGCTTGCCGAAAAGATGAACACTACAACAGCTACTGTTTCCAGATATGTTTCCGGCGACCGGGTGCCCAGCGTCGAGAGCCTTGTGGATCTGGCTCAGGCCCTCGGCGTTTCGGTGGACTACCTGCTTGGCGTGGAGCCTCCAGCTCCGAAAAACCGAGTGGCCCCGGATATTGCAGTCCTCACCTCCTGCTACGAAAATGCTCCTATATCTATCCGAAAAATCGTCTGGGCCGCCATGGACCCCTACATGACCCCGGAGCAGCGGGTGGTCGTGGATGCAAGCATGGCTATCGAGGAAAGAGGAACCAGTGCGGGATAACCAATAACGGCAAGGTAATCACTGTTGACTTCAGAGGGAGGTGAGCACATGGACCATGTTTTGACCGGCGACGAGCATATCATGTTTGACGGTATGCCAACCGGCTACCTGCTCAGTGATTTCTGGGCCTGGAGCTCTTCAGATCTCCTCAACAACACGCTTCGGGGGCATTTTGCGGAGTTCATCGTTTCCGCTTCTCTGGGTTTGAACCTGAAGCGGCCGCAAGCTGACTGGGCTCCATACGATGTCTACTACCCAATGGATAAGCGGTCCGGCATCCGCATAGAGGTCAAGTCTGCCGCTTACCTCCAGGCATGGGAGCAGCAGCGCCCATCCAGAATACAGTTCAGCATCCGCCCAACCAGGGCCTGGTCGTCCGAGGACGGCTACGGCGCCGATGTGCTACGGCAGTCCGATGTCTATGTGTTCTGCGTCTACACCGGCCAGGACCGTCGAACCGCCAACCCTCTCAACCTCGACGACTGGGACTTCTATGTTCTATCCACCCTGGTCCTCAATGCCAGGTGCAGGGACCAGCGAACAATTTCGCTATCTGCGCTGGAGGAACTCGGGCCCAAAAAGGTCAACTTTGACGGGATTGAGCAAGCAATTATAGATGCTTACAGATTTCCAGAATTTACCTCCCCCCCCCCCGCAAAATGACCAATTTTTGGTATCATGCTTTGTGCAATCTGCAAAAAGCGGTGTCCCGGCTTCTGATACCGGGGCACCGCTCTTATTTCCTCTGGGAGCCCTCTGGTCTTCGTTTACCTCGGGCCATATAAGTATATTTGAAACCGCTGAAAACCGACCGAGAACATTTTGTCAAACCCACCTGTACCCTTTTGTGTAAATGGTCAAGGTATAGGTTACGGTTATGGTTTTGGTTCTGGTTATGGTTACACCGGAAAATCACCGGAATGTCCTGCGGACTGTCCGGTTTTGGAGGTGCAATATGGTCAAAAAACTAAGCCTTTCAGCCGTCAATCTGGACGCCGCAGTAAACTCCATCAAGGTGGCCATCTACATCCGGGTCTCGACCCACTGGCAGATCGACAAGGACAGCCTTCCTCTCCAGCGTAGTGACCTTATCAACTACTGCAAGATCATACTCGGGACCGAGAACTATGTGGTCTTCGAGGACGCCGGTTATTCTGCAAAGAACTTCGAGCGACCGGACTTCCAGAAGATGATGAGCCGGGTGCGGACCGGCGAGTTCAGCCATATCCTGGTGTGGAAGATCGACCGCATCAGCCGAAACCTCCTGGACTTCGCCACCATGTACCAGGAGCTGAAGAACCTGGGCGTCACCTTCGTGAGTAAGAACGAGCAGTTTGATACCTCGACCGCCATAGGCGAGGCCATGCTCAAAATCATCCTGGTCTTTGCGGAGCTGGAGCGTAACATGACTTCGGAGCGTGTCACAGCCACCATGCTTTCCAGGGCCAGTGACGGCAAGTGGAACGGCGGCAAGGTCCCCTACGGCTACTCCTACGACCGGGAGACCAGGACTTTCTCTATCGTCGAGAACGAGGGCAAGGTGGTCCGCCTCATGTATGACCTCTACGCCGAAATGCGCTCCCTGCTCATGGTCAGCAAAGAGCTGAACCGCCGTGGCTACCGAGCCAGGAGCGGCAAGGAATGGAGCCCGGTCACCGTCGGCAACATACTGCGGAACCCTTTCTATGTGGGGACCTTCAGGTACAACTACCGCATTGAGAGCGGACCATCCTTCACATTCCGCCCGGAGAGCGAGTGGATCATGTGCGAGGACCATCACCCCCAGCTCGTGACGCATGACCAGTGGAACGAGACCCTCGACACCCTCCGCTCACAACGCCGGGGACAGCCAGGGCACGGGAAGAGCTTCAATCGGGGCAATGTCCATATCTTCTCCGGCCTTATCACCTGCGGCTACTGTGGCAGCATTATGAGGGCATCCCAGGACCGGCCACGCAAGGACGGCTGGAGGCCCTCCATCTACAACTGCTCCAGGAAGCGAGTCTCCAACGACTGCCCGAACAAATACATCTCGGACATCACGGTCGGCCCATTCGTCCTCAACTTCATCGCTAACATGATCCGGGCCAGGAAGAGCTTCGGTGCCTCCACCTCCATCGAGACCCTTCAGAAGAAGCTGCTGCGTGGCGAAACCTTCCGGGATGTCGCCGGCATCGGCCAGCAGGGCCTCCGGGAGCTTTACCAGCACTTCAAGGGCACCCAGGACCAGGAGCAGAACTTCATGGCCAGCCCCGGTAGCACGGCTACCACGGAGCAGGAAGAGCGGGAGGTCCTTCTCACCGAGAAGCGGCGGAAGGAACGAGCCCTCAACCGCCTGAAGGCCCTCTACCTCTACGGCGAGGAAGGCGAGGCCATCAGCGAGACCGACTACATCGTTGAGCGGAAGCGCCTACTTGACAGCCTGGCAACTATCGACGCCCGCCTGGCCGAGATAGACACCGCCCTTGCCGAGCGTGCTACGCTGTCCGACGAGGAGTTCATCCAGAAGGCCAGCTACTTCATCATGGCCCAGCAATTATCGGACAAAAGGTACATCGACTACGAGCGTTTCATGCGGAAGGTCGATCCCAAAATCGTGAAGGATTTCGTCAATTTGGTGTGCTCAAACTTTTGTATAAAAAACGGTCGGGTCGTGTCGATCCGCTTCAAAAACGGCATAGAGCTCCAATTTTTCTACAACGACGAAGAATAGCAAAAAGCCCAGGAACCGCTTGGCTCCTGGGCTTTTTCTCAGTCCTCTGGCAATTTCTGTATCTGGTCTCCAATGAACATCGCATCGCCAAAACTAAAAAATCTATAACGTTCTTTTACCGCCTCTTCGTAGGCATGCAGTACGTGCTCGCGGCCCGCGAGCGCCGAGACCAGCATGATGAGCGTGGACTGCGGCAGGTGGAAATTCGTCACGAGTGCATCCATCACCTTGAAGCGGTAGCCCGGGTAGATGTAGATGCTCGTCCAGCCTGCGGACGGCTCCATGTGTCCGTCCTCCTGTGCCCAGCTCTCGAGCGTGCGGCACGACGTTGTACCAACGCAGATCACGCGTCCGCCGCGTGCCTTCGTCTCGTTGATAAGCGTCGCCGTCTCAGGCGGGATAACGCAGTATTCGCTGTGCATATCGTGCTGCTCGATGTCGTCCTCCTTGACAGGGCGGAACGTACCGAGGCCGACATGCAGCGTCACATAGCCGATGTTCACGCCCTTTGCCTGAATTTTTTCCAGCAGCTCCGGCGTGAAGTGCAGGCCCGCCGTCGGCGCGGCAGCGCTGCCGTTGACCTTGGAATAGACGGTCTGGTAGCGCTCCTGATCCTGCAATTCCTCCTTGATATAAGGCGGCAGCGGCATCTTGCCAAGGTGTTCGAGCACCTCGAGGAAAATACCCTCAAAGTCGAATTTCACCATGCGGTTGCCGTCAGGTAACACGTCCACGACCTCCGCTTTGAGCTCGCCGTTGCCGAACTGCATCTTTGCTCCCTTGCGCAGGTGCTTGCCCGGCCGCACGATGCACTCCCATGTTTTGTTGCCGCGGTCGATGAGCAGAAGCACCTCGCACGCGCCGCCGCCCGGTAGGCGCTGGCCCAAAAGGCGCGCCGGCAGCACGCGGGAATTGTTCAAGATCAGGCAGTCGCCGGGGTTCAAAAAGTCCGGCAGCTCATAAAAATGGTGGTGTGAGAGCTCACCCGTCTCCTTGTCAAGGCACATCAGGCGCGATTCGTCGCGCTTTTCGAGCGGCGTCTGCGCGATCAGCTCCTCGGGCAGGTAATAATCAAAATCTTTTGTCTTCATGTTGTTTCTCTTCCCTCATCGGATGCTGACATCCGTATAGTAAAACTGCAGAATATCGCGGTAGGAATAGCCGAGGTTTGCCATCGAGTACGCCCCCCACTGGCTCATGCCGACATTATGTCCGTAACCGCTGCCGGAGATCACAAAGCTGCCGCTCCCCGACATTGTCGTCCGCTGCTCAAGCTGCGATGTGCCGCTCGACGTGATGACGTACACATTGCCGGACAGCGCCGAGCTCTTTCCGCTGCTATCGACTGCACTGGCCGCGCTCAGAGCGACGTTCTCGCCCGTGTCATTCACGCTGTAAGCGTTCTCGCTCCCGCCGCCGCTGATCGTAAAGCGCTGGCTGCGCAGATTCAGCAGCGACCGGCAGGCTTCGCGCACGATGGTCTTGCTGCCGCTTGTGCCGGTAAAAGTGACGGAATAGACATTGCCCGTATCGGTATAGGCCGAGACATAGGCGTTTTTCACCGTACCGATGCCGTAGCCCCGGTTATTGAGAAGGCTCGTCAGCTCCGACGCGGTAAACGTCGTCGACCAGTTGTACTGTGGGATGATCGAGGCGATTTTGCCCTCATAGGGGTCGATCTTGCCCTTGAGATAGCCGACGTCATTGCCCCAGACGTTCAGGCTGTCCTCGCTCGCGCCGCCGTTGCTTGAATAATACACAGCCTCCTGCACGAGTCTTCCGTTGTAGTAGAGGAACTCCCCCGCCGTCTGGTCGACCGCAGCATCGGAATTCGCACCGCTCGCCGCCGTGCCCTGATAGACCTGACAGTGCGTCGTTGCGCAGATGTCAAAGCCCTGCGCGCGATGCTTCGTCTGACAGACCGCGTAGGTGCGCGCACAGACCGCCTGCGCCTTGAGCGCCTCGACCGGCCAGTCCTTGCTCATTTCCCAGGGAATGACGCATTTGACATAGTCCTCGAGATCCACCACGTTGATGACATTGATGTTCCCGCCGCTCACGCGCTGGTATTCAAAACCGCCGTAGTAGCGGTAGCCGCGGAACCATGTGACCGTCTTTTCACGCGTCTCGATCGGCAGAATGCCGAGGTTTTCGCTCCCACCGCAGTCGAATTCAAAGAGAATCGTATCCGTTCCCGTCACGATGACCGTCACGCCCGTGCTGCTGCCGCCGACGGCAGTGCCGCCGTATTGTGCCATCGCGGACCGTGCCGCGCTCAGGCTCGTGTAATTGCCGACGCGGACGTAAAAGTCCCCATCCTCGTAGGCGACGAAGCCGCCGCTGTACTGCGCAGCCGTGCGCGACGCGTCGTCGTAATCGTAAAACGTGCCGGAAAGCTGCACATGATAGGTCGTATCCGTCGTCACCGTGATCTTTTCATACAACTGCGGCAGTGCGCCCAGCTCTTCAAAGCTGCCGTCCGCGTTAAAATACCCCAGCGCGTAGCCGCCGAAGGCCGAATAATTCTGAAGGTTCGCCGCGCTCATCGCGTCCGAGCCGTACTTGAGCCCCACGCGGAGCGTCTCACCGTCCGTTGCCTGCGCGAGCGTGCACAGTGAAAGGCACAGCAGACAGGAAAGCAGGAACGTTCTGCACCATTTTTTCATAGTATCCTCCACAGCCAGTTTTGCAGAAGCGATCGCTCTGCGCCCGGCTGAACATATCCATATGAATCGTATTTTACATTATACGACAGTTTCCCTCTGCTTTCAAGCAAAACTGTATCTCTTTTTGGCTGCCACTCCCCCTCTGTTTTGGCGGTCATGCGTCATGGAAAGGAGTCTTTTATGAAACCCTGTGTGTTTACCGGCAGTGCCGTCGCTATCGTCACACCGTTTTGCGGCGACGGTGTCGATCTTGAAGCCTTCGACCGTCTCATCGAGCGCCAGATTCAAGGCGGCACCGACGCCATCGTCGTCTGCGGCACAACCGGCGAAGCTGCGACGCTGAGCTACAATGAGCGCATGGCGCTCATTGAGCGCTGCGTGCGCACCGTCGACCGCCGCGTGCCCGTCATCGCGGGCAGCGGCACGAACAGCACCGCGTCCTCCATTGCGCTCTCCAAAGCCGCGCAAAGCGCGGGCGTCGACGCGCTGCTCACCGTCACGCCGTACTACAACAAAGCCTCGCAGAGCGGTCTTGTGCAGCATTTCTCCGCCATTGCGGACGCGGTCGACATTCCGGTCATCCTCTACAACGTTCCCTCCCGCACAGGCGTCGGCTGCACGGCGCAGACCTATCAAGCGCTTGCCAAGCATCCGAACATTGCCGGTGTCAAGGAGGCGAGCGACGACTTCGACCTCATTCAGAACACCCTCAACCTCTGCCCGCCGGACTTCACCGTCTGGAGCGGCAATGACGGCTCCACCGCCGCCATCATGGCGCTCGGCGGCAAGGGCGTCATCTCCGTCGCCGCGAATGTCGTCCCGCGTGAAATGCACGAGCTGACACAGCTCTGCCTGAAAAACCGTTTCTTAGAGGCAGGTGCGCTCCAGCTCAAGCTGCACGAGCTGATCCGTGCGCTGTTTTGCGAGGTCAACCCCATCCCCGTCAAGGCCGCCATGGAGCTCTTGGGCCTGTGCAGCAGCGAATTGCGGCTGCCGCTGTGCCGCATTTCCGAGCGTCATTTGGAACAGCTCTCGCATGCACTGGAACCGTTCCGTCCCGCAGTATAAGCTGATCTTATCTCTCGTTTATGCAGCATTCATCGTATATTCGCTTTGTATCTGCATAATATTCATCGCGATATTCAGCGAATATTCGTCGTATTCATTTCGCCATTTTCCACCTTGTGTATTCAGTCAAAAAAGCAGGACTCTGTGCTGAAAACGCACAGAGCCCTGTTTCACTTTTTCGTTTACGTTTTGTAATCAGCCTTGCTTACGCCTTCACGCGGTGGAAGACCTTCTTACCCTTGCGGACGATGACGCCCTCGCCCTCAAAACGTTCACGCGCAAGGCTCTCGTCGATGGAGGCGACCTTCACATCATCGATCGTCACACCGCCCTGCTGGACCAAACGGCGCGCCTCACCGCGGGACGGGCACAGGCCGGTCGCGACCAGCATCGAAAGGACATTGATGTTGCCGTTTTCAAAGTCGGCATCCGTCAGCGTGCTCGTCGGCATGTTGGCGTTATTGCCGCCCGCGCCGAAGAGTGCCTTGGCAGACTCCTCCGCCTTCTTGGCCTCCTCTTCCCCGTGGACGAGTGCGGTGAGCTCGTAGGCGAGGATCTCCTTCGCGCGGTTGAGCTGGCTGCCCTCCCACTTATCCATCTCGTCGATCTGCTCGAGCGGCAGGAATGTGAGCATACGGATGCACTTCAAAACATCCTGATCGCCCACGTTGCGCCAGTACTGGTAAAAGTCGTAGGGCGTGGTCTTGTTCGGGTCGAGCCACACCGCGCCGCTCGCGGTCTTGCCCATCTTCTTACCCTCGGAATTAAGAAGCAGCGTGATCGTCATCGCCTGCGCGTCCTTGCCGAGCTTGCGGCGAATCAGCTCCGTGCCGCCGAGCATGTTGGACCACTGGTCGTCGCCGCCGAACTGCATGTTGCAGCCGTACTCCTGGAACATGTGGTAAAAGTCGTAGGACTGCATGATCATGTAGTTGAATTCCAGGAAGGAAAGGCCCTTTTCCATGCGCTGCTCATAGCACTTGGCGCGCAGCATGTTGTTCACAGAGAAGCACGCGCCCACCTCGCGCAGCAGCTCGATGTAGTTGAGCTTCATCAGCCAGTCGGCGTTGTTGAGCATCATAGCCTTGCCCTCGCCGAAGTCGATGAAACGCTCCATCTGGCGCTTGAAACATTCGGCATTGTGGTCGATGTCGGCCTTGGTGAGCATCTTGCGCATATCGTTGCGACCCGAGGGGTCTCCGATCATGGTCGTGCCGCCGCCGATGAGCGCAATGGGCTTGTTGCCCGCCATCTGGAGTCTTTTCATCAGGCACAGCGCCATGAAGTGGCCGACGTGCAGGCTATCCGCCGTGCAGTCAAAGCCGATGTAGAACGTCGCCTTGCCGTTGTTGACGAGGTCGCGGATCTGCTCCTCGTCCGTCACCTGCGCGATCAGGCCGCGCGCTTTGAGCTCTTCATAAATTCCCATTTGTTGATTCCTCCTGTATTTCTATTTTACTTCATTTCGGACATTTTGAGACGCTTTCGGATAGCAAAAAACGCCCTCTGTCCGTTTGGACAGAGGGCGAACAAATTCGCGGTACCACCTCTGGTTCGCCGTTTTCTCGCAAAAACGGCCTCACGGAGTGCCGACACACTCCCGCGCGATAACGGGCGCTCCCGGGGCGCGCCTACTGGAAAACTTTCGTTCGGGCGCCGGCTCCGCGGTGTATTTCGGCACGTTTCCTCTCCTTCTTGCACCGGCCGAAGGCTCTCTGCGCAGGAAATCGCTGCTTACTTCTCCGCTTCATCACCGTAAACGCGGATATTGTAATGTAAAGAATCGATCTTGTCAAGTATCAAGTATTCTGCGGATTGTAATACATCACGAGCTTGCACAGCCCGTCGCACAGGAGCGACAGGTTCTCCTCGTCGATCCCCGTCGCTTTCCGCGGCAGGATGCAGCGGCCAAAGCCCTTGACCTTTTTGCACGCACAGATGACCGTGCCGCCCATGAACGCGCGGTTGTCCGAGGGATAGTGAACAAGTCCGTCGGTCTTCAAAAAGCAGGTCTTCTTCTCGCTGTTGCTGAACTGCTCAAGGATCGTGTCGAGCAGCTTGTCGTTCCAGCGGCTCGTTTTCCCCGGCAGGATCAGCAGCTCGTCGCCCTCACCCACGCAGTCGAGCACGACGACGCTCTTCTTTTTGAGCTTGGGGTGCGCGTGGATCAGGCGCTTGGCGCCCTTGCCCCCCTGCGTGCCGCCGTCGAGGAACAAAAAGCACACCTCGCCGCGGTAGCGCGGCGTCAGCGCCTTTGCGACCTCGAGCAGTGCGATGACGCCGGAGGTGTTGGCATTTTTGTTGTTCGTCTCACTCTTGCCATATTTGGGGTAAAAGAGCGTCACGACCAGCAGCAGCAAAAAGAGCGGCAGCGTCATATTCGGCATGTTGAGCGCGAACGTCACGCCGAACGAAATAAGGAAGCTCACCGCCAGCGCCAGCAGCGGCATCAGCGCCTCGTAGAGCATGTACGTCGCCGGTCGCGTCGGGCAAATGAGCGGCGGCAGGACCTCGCGCACGCCGGTGTCGTAGTGCGCCGCGAGAACGATCTTTGCCTTCTCGATGTCGCCGACGACCACATTCGTCACATTGCCGCCCGCCGAGAGCGCCGACGTCCCGCTCTCGAGCTTTGGCGAATAGCCGAGCTCCTTGAGTGTGTAGACAAGCCAGGTGCGGAAGTCCACTTTTTCTTTTTCCTTGCGCCGCACCGGAAAATCCCGCTCGATGCGCTCAGCAAATTCGTTCATCTGATGTTCCTTTCTTCGAAAAAGCGCCGCATCGCGGCGCTTTTCTCTGCCATGTGATTTTGCTTTACAGCAGTTGATTTTTAAAGTTCTCCGCCGCGCAGAGCAGTTCCTCCGCCCCTAAGAGCATCGTCTCGCTCGGGTGGTCTCCCCCGCTTAGGCGAGCGATCTCGCCGCGGCGCGCCGCGCGGTCGAGCGCGACGACCTTTGTGAGCGTGCGGCCGTTTTCCTCGCCCTTTTCCACGCCGAAGTGCGTGTCAGCCATCGCCGCGAGCTGCGGCAGATGCGTCACGCACAGCACTTGCCGTGTGCGCGAGAGCTTGGCGAGCTTTTCCGCCACGCGCTGGGCAGCCCTGCCCGAAACGCCGGTGTCGACCTCGTCGAACACCATCGTCATCACGCTGTCCTGCTCGGCCAGCACGTTTTTGAGTGCCAGCATGATGCGCGACAGCTCGCCGCCGGACGCGATCTTCTGGATGGGGCGCAGCGCCTCGCCCACATTGGCGGACATCAAAAATGCCACAGCGTCCACACCGTCCTCGCCCATGTCCTTTTCCTGAAAGTCGATGGCAAAGCGGAGCTTCGGCATATCGAGCTCGCGCAGTTCCCGGGAAATGCGCTCCTCAAGCTCCTTTGCCGCCGCGTGACGGCGGTCGGAGAGGGCCTGCGCCGCTTCGCGCGCAGCCTTTTCCTGCTTTTTGAGCGTCTGCTCGAGCTGCTGCGCACGGTCGTCTGCATACTCGATGCGGTCCAATTCCTCACGCGATTTTTCAAGATATGCAAGCATCTCCTCGACGCTTGAGCCGTACTTCTTTTTCAGCCGGTAAAGCTGGTCGCAGCGCGACTCCACGGCGTCGAGCTCCTGCGGAGAAAAGTCGTATTCATCCTTCTTATCGCGGATCGTTTCGGCAAGGTCATACGCTTCACAGCGCAGCGCTTCCAAGCGGTCCGAGAGCGTGATGAATTCATCGCCGAGGCTGCGGAGCGAACGCAGCGCATCCTCCGCCTCCTTGATAGCGGACACCGCGCCAAGGCCCTCGTCCCCACCGTTCAAGCAGGCGTCCGCCTCGGAGATGGCGGAAATGAACTTTTCGCCGTTGCGCAGAATATTGCGGCGGGCAAGGAGCGTCTCCTCCTCCCCCTCCTGCAAGTCCGCGCGCTCGAGCTCGCCGATCTGATGGTGCAGCATGTCGACACGGCGCGCTTTTTCGGCCTCGTCCATCTTGAGCGCGTCGATCGCGCGGCGCGTCTCTTTCATCACGTCATAGCGCGTACAGTACGCTGCCAGCTCATTTTCCACGCGGCCAAAGCGGTCGAGGTAGACAAGGTGCTGCTCTTCGTCGAGTAACTGCTGTCCGTCGTGCTGGCCGTGGATATTGAGCAAGCTCGCGCCGATACGCTTGAGCTGCGCGACCGTCACCGGCCGTCCGCCCACGCGGCAGACGTTTTTGCCGTCACCGTACAGCTCGCGCTGCAATAAAAGCGTTCCGTCCTCCTCCGGCGTAAAGCCGTTTTCGGCGAGCCCCGGCAAATCTGCCGGGACCGCGCTGAACGTCGCGCTGACAAACGCCTTCTCCGCGCCCGTGCGGATGAGCTCGCGCGACGTGCGCTGGCCAAGCACCGCGCCGAGCGCGTCGATCACGATGGATTTGCCCGCGCCGGTCTCGCCGGTGAGCGCGTTGAACCCGCGGCCAAACAGAATGTCCGCCCGCTCAATGATGGCGATATTTTCAATGTGCAAAAGCTCAAGCATCGCTCATTCTCCTGCAAAATTTTGTTCTTACTTGGTCTGGCGCTGTCTCTGCATGTCCTCGATCTCCGAGCAGAGCTCGGCGGCGGACTCGTTTTCGCGCATCACGATCAGCACCGTGTCGTCACCCGCGACGGTGCCGACCTTGGCGGAGATATCCATCCCGTCAAACGCCGCGCCGGCCGCGGGGCCGAGGCCCGCCATCGTCTTGATGAGCACCAGATTCTGCGCGCAATCGACCGAGACGATGCTCTCGCGCAGGATGGTCTGCAGGCGGTCAGCCAGATTCAGGCGCATCTTCTGCGTCGAAACGGCGTAGCGGTAGGTGCCGTTGCCGGTCGGCTCCTTAATTAAGTGGAGCTGCTTGATATCGCGGGAGATGGTCGCCTGCGTGCAGGAGATCCCCTCCTTGCGCAGGCTGTCGATCAACTGCTCCTGCGTTTCGATCGCCGAAGCGGCGATGATCGCAAGGATCTTTTCCTGTCTTTCATTCTTCATTGCTGGTTCCTCCCATCAACATTTTCTTTTGTAAGATCTCGCAGAAACTGCGTTTGCTCAGTCGAACGAGCTTGGTGTCGAATTTCGAGCGGCGCACTTCAATACTGTCGCCGCTGCGCAGTGAGAACGCGCGCCCGCCGTCCACGCTCAAAAGGACGGGCTTGTAGCTGTTTTTTTCCGTCTGCACGGTGATGACCCGCTCAGGCGAGAGCACGTAGGCGTTGGCGTGCACGCTGTGCGCGCAGATGGGCGAAACGATGAAGTTCCGCGCCGTCGGCTCGACCACAGGGCCGCCCGCCGAGAGCGAGTAGGCCGTCGAGCCCGTCGGGCTCGCGACGATGACACCGTCGCCCGCCACGTCCACGAGCTTTCCCTGCTCGGTGAAGATTTGCAGCCGGATCACGCGCGAGATGTTGCCGCGCGCGATCAGTGCTTCGTTGAGCGCAAGGTTCGAGTAGATGACCCGCCCGTCGCGCTGGACACTCACGTCGAGCATCATGTGGCTCTCGATCTCATACTTTCCGTCACACAGGTCGCGCAAGCGCAAAAGGTCTTTGCTCTCAAGCTCGGCCATGAAGCCGAGGCTGCCGAGGTTGACGCCCAGCACCGGAATGTCGCGGTGCGCGGCGGTTTTGGACAGGTGCAGGATCGTACCGTCGCCGCCAAACGCGATGATCATGTCCGCACCGCGGATCTCCTGCTGAAGCGGCTCAATGTTGAGCCCGTAGCCCTCCGGCGGCTCCTGATTGCGAAACGGCAGGCATACGACGTTCGGGCAGCCCACCTCATCGAGCACGCGCTTGGCCTCCTTCGCGACGCGAAGCTGCGCGTCGCGGTAGGGATTCGGGCATAAGATGACTTTTCTCAGCATCCCGCGCCCTCCTTCCCGTGGTCGAGCGCCGCGTGTGACTGCTCCACAAGGCTCTGGAGGTCAAACGTCTTCTCCACCCAATCGCCGCTTTCGAGATACCCGAGGTATTCGATATTTCCCTCGGGTCCGCGAATAGGAGAGAATGTGATATCAAGCACTGTAAAGCCAGAATCCTTTGCATGTGTCAGGAAGTTTTCCAGCACCTCAAGGTGCACGCTTGGGTCGCGGACGACGCCCTTTTTCCCCACCTTTTCGCGCCCCGCTTCAAACTGTGGCTTGATGAGGCAGGCGACATGTCCGCCCTCTTTTAAGACGCGGTGCACCGCGGGCAAAATCAATTTTAACGAAATGAACGACACGTCGATGCTGGCAAAATCCAGCTCGTCAGGAATCTGGTCGCGGTCGAGATAGCGCGCGTTCGTGCGTTCCATGCACACAACGCGCTCGTCGGAGCGGAGCTTCCAGTCGAGCTGGCCGTAGCCGACGTCGACGGCGTAGACCTTTGTCGCGCCGTTTTGCAGCATACAGTCGGTAAAGCCGCCGGTCGACGCGCCGATATCGGCGCAGACGCAGCCGTCCAGCTTGAGGCCGAACGTCGTCATCGCCTTTTCGAGCTTAAGGCCGCCGCGGCTCACATATCGGAGCGTGTTGCCGCGCACCTCGATCTGCGCGTCGTTCGGCACGGCGGTGCCCGCCTTATCCACGCGCTGCCCGTCCACAAAGACGAGCCCGCTCATGATCATCGCCTGCGCGCGCTGGCGGGTCTGTTCCAGCCCGCGTTCAACGAGCAGCACGTCCAGTCTTGTTTTATTGCTCATTGCAGCACCTCCGCAGCCTTTTTTGCCAGCGACTCCGCGTCCAGTCCGAACTCGCGGTGCAGCTCCTCCACCGTTCCCTGCGCGGGAAACTCCTTTCCGAGGTTGCACAGCTCCAGCCGCTCGGGCGAAATTTTGTTCCAGCCCAGAATGGCCGCCATACGCTGGCCCATGCAGCCGACGCCCGCGCACTCCTCGGCGACCAGCATCGCCTTGGTTTTGCCGATGATCTCGCGCATGTCGCGGTCGTAGAGCGGCGAGATGGCGTTGATCTTCACAACGCGCGCCTCAATGCCCTGCTTGTGCAGAATCTCCGCCGCGTCGAGCACATTGTTGATCATCGTGCCGTAGGCACAGAGGGTAATGTCCTCTCCCTCGCGCAGCACGACAAGGTTCTGCCGCCCGCTGTCTTTCTTATAATTTCCCTCGCCGCCGCGCGGATAGCGGATGGCGACGGGGCCTTTGATCTCGTTCACCGCACGGTCAAGCATCGTGCGCAGCTCTGCAAAGTTCGACGGACACAGCACCGTCATATTCGGAATTTCCGAGAGGAATGTCGCATCGAAAATGCCGTGATGCGTCTCTCCGTCCGCGCCGACCATGCCCGCGCGGTCGACCGCGAAGACAACATGCAGGTCGGAGAGCGCCGTGTCGTGGATGAGCTGGTCGTAGGCGCGCTGCAAAAAGCTCGAATAGATCGCCACGACCGGCGTGAGCCCCTGCTTGGCCATGCCCGCGGCCATCGCCACGGCATGTCCCTCGGCGATGCCGACGTCAAAAAAGCGCACGGGATACTGCCCGGAAAAATCGTGCAGGCCCGTACCGTCGCGCATTGCGGCGGTGATAGCGCAGATCGTTTCGTCATTTTTTGCGAGCTTACAGAGTTCGTCGCCGAACACCGCGGAAAAATCTCGCTTATGCTCGCGCGGCACGCCCATCCGCGGGTCGAATTTGCCGACACCGTGATAGCGCTCTGGCTCGCGCTCGGCGGGCGGGTAGCCCTTGCCCTTTTTCGTGTGCACATGCACCAGCACCGGACAGTTCAAGTCCTTCGCCCATTTGAGCGTATTCGTGAGCTGCCCCACATCGTGCCCGTTCACAGGGCCGAGATAGGTAAAGCCCATGTCCTCGAACATCGTCGAATTCGGCAGCAGTGCCTTTTTGACATTCGTTTTCAGATGATGGTTAAAATCATACACCGCGCGGCCGACCGCGTTGCGGTCGAGCAGGTCGCGATAGGCTTTTTTGAATTCATAGTACGCAGGCTTCGAGCGAAGTAAGCCCAAATGCTCGCTCACCGCGCCGACATTGCCGTCGATCGACATGCCGTTGTCGTTCAGAATCACGATGAGCGGCTCGCCGGACGAACCCGCATTGTTGAGTCCCTCATAGGCGAGGCCGCCGGAGAGCGCGCCGTCGCCGATCAGCGCCAACACGGAATAATCCTGATGCTGCAGCGTCCGTGCCCGCGCCATACCGAGCGCGACGGAGACGGAGTTGGAGGCATGTCCCGCGATAAAGGCGTCATGCCCGCTCTCACGCGGCTTGGGAAAGCCCGAGAGACCGCCGTACTGGCGCAGAGACGAAAACTGCTCGCGCCGGCCGGTCAAAATTTTATGGGTGTAGCACTGATGCCCCACATCGAACACCAGCCGGTCTCGCGACGTGTCGAACACGCGGTGGATGGCCACCGTCAGCTCGACCGCGCCGAGGTTCGAGGCCAGATGCCCGCCCGTTTTCGACACGTTTTTCAGCAAAAATTCACGCAGCTCCGTACACAAAAGCTGCGTTTGCGAGTCGTTCAGGGCCTTGATGTCCCGGGGATCATGGATGGTTTCAAGAATCAATACGGTTTCCTTCTTTATCTGACAAGATGCAGCACCGACAGCACCTTCGCCGTCAGGTAGATGACATCCTTGCTCTTTTTCATGGCGATCTTTTTGCCGATGGCCTTGCCGCCGATCGTCAATCCGGAAATGAGCGCCGTGACCACGGTGGATACGACGATACTGCGCCAGCCGAAGCTGTTTTGCAGCAGCACGACGATGACCGTCGCTGTCGAGCCGCTGACGATGCCGCAGATGTCACCGACCACATCGTTGCAGAACGAGGCGACCTTTTCCGCGTTGCGGATGAGGTACAGCGCCTCCTTCGCGCCCTTGACACGGTGCGCGGCCATCGAATTGAACGGCTTGGGATTCGCCGCCGTCACGGCGACGCCGATGATATCGAACAGGATGCCCAGCGCAATGAACAGTAGCAGAATCAGCGTTGCGCTCACATAGCCCGCGTCCTCAAGCACCGCGCCGGAACACAGGCTCATCGCGGCGGAGAGCGACATGGCGATCAGGAACACGCGCGCGACCCAGCGCGCATGGCTCGGTGTCTTTTCCGTTTTCTTCTGCTTTCGGTCTTCTTCGTTTTCCAAGGCTTTCTTCTCCACAGTTATTTCATAATCATGCTAATCAGCGGCAGCAGCAAAAGGTAATCCTGCGGCATAGGTCGGGTTGGCTTTCCCCGCAGCGCACCTCTCGTTACCGATGGAGGCGGTTCCCCCTTAGACGCTGCACCCCGTTGTTACCAGACGAGGTACCCGATTGCCACTTAGTCCGCACTGTAACCCTTTTGCTGCCCTTACGACAGCCTAGGTGATTTCCACCCCGAAGTCACGCCGTTTCTTATCCTCTTTTGCAGGAAAAATTTCAAGGAGCGATCGTACCTCGCTCTTGGCCGGAGTCTGTACGTTGTTCTCCTATCCGAATTCCCCACGCAAGGCAGGCTACGCTGCACACAGCGTTCGCGGCACAAAGGCCGGGTAGCACCGCAATGCAGGTTCATATCCCGTCCCGTACCGAAGTCGATACCCGAAACCGGGAGTCCGCTCCGGCACAGCAACGAGTCTCCGCAGAAACAGGGTCGGTTCCCCCATGCCATTAGGGGTCGCCCGGAGTCCGCAGGCGCAGCTTTCGCTTTCGCCTCCCTTCAGCACCCACCCCAAACTGGGCGTAAGAAGCAGGCACCAAAGGCTTCACAGTTGTGCCCTTTAAAGGATTTTTAGGCCCTTCTTAGGAAACGGCAGCTCCGACTAGGATACTGCGCCGCTGCTTAGCATTGCCTATTATACACCAGTCAAAATGAATATGCAAGATATGCACAATAATATTCACCTTAGGAAATTGTAAATTTTTTATTTCGCAGAAAATTCTGTCTGCCGCGCGGAAACAAAAAAGAGGTCCGGCCTTCGCCGAACCTCTTTTCATCATATTTTGTAATTTGGAAATTACTTGTTGCCGTTGACCATGGAAGCGATCTCAGCCGCAAAGTTCTCCTGCTTCTTCTCGATGCCCTCGCCCTTCTCGAAGCGAACGGCGGTGTTGAAGCTGACCTTGCCGCCCAGCGCCTTGGCAGCGTTGTTCATATACTGCTCGACAGAGACGTCGCCGTCCTTGACGAAGGCCTGCTGAAGCAGGCAGTTCTCGGCATAGAACTTGTTGAGCTTGCCCATAACGATCTTTTCCTTGACCTGATCGGGCTTGTTCGCCATCTTCGGGTCGTTGGCCATCTGGCCGAGCATGACTTCCTTCTCCTCGTCCAGAACGTCCTGCGTGACCTGGCTCTTGTCCCAGAAGCGGGGGTTGAGCGCGGCGATCTGCATGGCGATGTCCTTGCCGATCTCGGTGGCGTCGCAGCCCTCGACGGTCAGGTTGACGATAACGCCGATCTTGCCCTTCATGTGAACATAGGGGACGGAGAAGCCGTCAGCGATGCGGGCGAAGCGGCGGATGCTCATGTTCTCGCGGATGGCGAGGAACAGTTCGTCCTTCGCATCCTTGACGGTGCCGTTGCCGGTGACCCAGGGGCAGCCCATGAGCGCGTCGACGTCAGCGGGGTTCTCCTTGGCGACGACAGCAGCCACGCCCTTGACAAAGTTGTTGAACGGCTCGCCGTTGGCGACGAAGTCGGTCTCGCAGTTGACCTCGACCACAACACCGACACCGTCGATGACGGTGGCGTAAGCCATGCCCTCAGCAGCCACGCGGCTGGCCTTCTTCGCCTGAGAGGCGAGGCCCTTTTCGCGCAGATACATGACGGCCTTTTCCATATCGCCCTCGCACTCGATGAGGGCCTTCTTGCAGTCCATCAGGCCGCAGCCGGTGGCCTGGCGGAGCTCGTTAACAACAGCAGCAGTGATAGCCATTCTGATATCCTCCTGAAAAATAGTGTGGTAAAAATGAGACGGGGCGAGGCTTTGCCTCGCCCCGTAAGGTTCTTTTCTCGCTTGATTGGGAAAATCAGGCCTGAGCCTCGCCCTCGGCCTTCTCCTCGGTCTCTTCGCCCTGCTTGCCCTCGATCATGGCGTTGGCCATCACGGAGGAGATGAGCTTGATGGCGCGGATGGCGTCATCGTTGCCGGGGATGGGGTAGTCGATCTCGTCGGGATCGCAGTTGGTATCGGCGATGGCGACGACGGGGATGCCGAGCTTGTGCGCCTCGGCGATGGCGTTGCGCTCCTTGCGGGTGTCGACGATGAACAGCGCGCCGGGGAGCTTCTTCATTTCCTTCACGCCGCCGAGGTACTTCTCGAGCTTCTCGATCTCGGCGAGGTGCTTCATGACTTCCTTCTTGGGAAGCATATCGAACGTGCCGTCAGCCTGCATGGTCTTGAGCTGGTTGAGACGGTCCACGCGGGTGCGCATGGTCTTGAAGTTGGTCATCATACCGCCGAGCCAGCGAGCGTTGACATAGTAGCCGCCGCAGCGGGAAGCCTCTTCCTTGATAGCCTCCTGCGCCTGCTTCTTCGTGCCGACGAACAGGATGTTCTGGCCGCTCTCAGAGACGGAACGGACGAAGTTGTAGGCTTCCTCGAGCTTCTTGACGGTCTTCTGCAGGTCGATGATGTAGATGCCGTTGCGCTCGGTGTAGATGTAGGGAGCCATTTTGGGGTTCCAGCGACGGGTCTGATGGCCGAAGTGGACGCCTGCTTCGAGCAGGGCTTTCATGGATACGACGTTTGCCATTGCTTGTAGTTTCTCCTTCAAATTTAGTTTTTACCTCTGGGGCCTTCATCCCTCCTGCCAACCTGATGGCACAGACAAGAAGTCCGGTCTCCATGCGGAATACCCGGGTATTATACCCCGCTATTTCCAAAATTGCAAGCACTTTTTGAAAAATCCTGTGTTTTTCCCGCTTTCTTTTCCTTTTGCCGCCTTTCCCGCGTCGTTTTCCCGCGCTTTTGCACCCAGAAGTTGTCATTTTCCTTTTTTAATAATGTCTTTCTAAAATTTAGGCTTGCAAAAATGTCGAAAATCCTTATAATATGGTAGGTCTGCTATTGGGGGACTTTTCGTCCGCCGCCCTTTTCAGTACCGGCGGCGGCGCGTGCGGTGCTCTCTGCGCGGGATCTCCTGGCGCGGAAAGGGCTTGTCAATGAGAATGATATCGTCCCCGATCTGCTTGATACACTCCCATGGGATGCAGTATTCCTCTCCCCGGCCGAACAGCCCGAAAAAGCGGTACGGCCCGGGAATGATGAGTGCGGTGAGCTGCCCGTCCGGCAGCCTGCATTCCACGTCGCCCACATAGCCCAGGCGGCAGCCGTCGCAGATGTTGATGACCTCCTTGCAGCGGAAGTCGGCAAAGCGGCAGTTCATGCGCATCCCCTCCTGTTCCTTTTCATTGTATTTCCGGAACAGGAAGTCCTATCCCTCGCATTTCCCGCGACTTCTCTCCGGGCTATGCCGGAGAGAAAATTTTTTCTACGGAGGTTCCCCCACATGACAGAGATCCAGCTCAATATGTACCATGCCCTCGCGCTTGGCGCCGCCATGTACGCCCTCGGCCTGGTGCTGACGAAGAAGCTCCCCGTGTTCAGCCGCTTCTGCATCCCCGCTCCCCTGGTCGGCGGTCTGTGCTTCGCGATCTTCAACACCATCCTCTATGCCACGGGCACGGCGGTCATCACCTTTGACGACACGCTGCAAACGGTCTTTATGATCTTCTTCTTTACGACCGTCGGCTTCACCGTCAGCATTCCGATGCTGCTCAAGAGCGGCAAATCCGTCATCATGCTCCTTATTTTGAGCGTTGTGATGATCATTTTGCAGAATGTCGTCGGCAGCGGCGTGATGGCGCTCATGGGCAAAGATCCGCTCTACGGTCTCGCCTGCGGCTCTATCTCGATGATTGGCGGCCCCGGCACGGCGGCGGGTATTGGTCCTGACCTTGACGCGGCCGGTGCCATCGGCGGCACGACGGTCGCCGTCGCGGCGGCGACGTTCGGCCTCATCTTCGGCTCGCTCCTCGGCGGCCCGATCGCCCGCAAGCTCATCGTCAAGAACCACCTGCGCGACGAGCTCGCAGAGCAGACGGTGGAAGAGGATGTCGACGACACGCATTACAACACCCACGCCAATAACTTTGTCTACGGTTTCCTGCTGCTGATGTTCTGCGCCGGCGTCGGCAACGTCGTCAGCGTTCTGCTCACGAACCTCTGCGGCTTCAGCTTCCCCATTTACATTGGTTCGATGCTCGTGGCCGTCGTCATCCGCAACGTGATCGACCACTTCAAGATCATGGAGTTCCCCGCCGCCGAGATCAGCACGATGGGCAACATGTTCCTCGCGATCTTCCTCTCGATGGCGCTCTCGGGCCTCAAACTCTGGCAGCTCGTCGACCTGGCGCTGCCGATGATCGTCGCCCTCGCCGCCGAGGTGCTGCTGATGGTCGTCTTCTCGCTGCTGGTCGTCTTCCCGGTCATGGGCCGCGATTACGACGCCGCGATGATCACCGCCGGCTTCATCGGCTTCGGCATGGGCGCCACGTCCAACGCCATGGCCAACATGCAGGCCGTTTCCCGCCGCTACGGTCCCTCTCCCTCGGCCTACTTCGTCATCCCGATGGTCGGCGGCCTCTTCAACGACTTCTTCAATGCTGCGATCATTGCATTCTGTATCGGTCTTCTTGCGTGAGAACCGTTTGAGGGCGCAAAGTCCATCGAAGCGCGCCGAACGATAAAAAATATCCCCGCCTCCCGTTTCGTATGTTTCCGCCGCGTGCGGACATACTGAAAGCACTACGCATGGGAGGCGGGGATTCTTTTTATGCTTGGCAAGGTGGAGATCTGCGGCGTGAACACGACGAAGCTGCCGACGCTGACCGCCGCGGAGACGGACGCGCTGCTTCATCGCGCAAAGGACGGCGACGCAGCCGCGCGCGAAAAGCTCGTCGAGGGCAATCTGCGGCTGGTGCTGTCGGTCATCCAGCGCTTTTCCGGCCGAGGGGAAAACGCGGACGACCTCTTTCAGGTCGGCTGCGTGGGGCTACTAAAGGCCATCGACAACTTCGACACTTCGCAGAATGTTCGTTTTTCCACCTACGGCGTGCCGATGATCATCGGCGAGATCCGGCGGTATCTGCGCGACAACAGCTCCATTCGCGTCAGCCGCTCGATGCGCGACACGGCCTACCGCGTCTTACAGGCGCGTGAAAAGCTCCAGCGCGAGCAGCAGCGCGAGCCCACGGTCGAGCAGATCGCGCGCGAGCTCGGCATCCGGCGCGAGGAGGTCGTCTTCGCCATGGACGCCGTATGCGACCCTGTGTCGCTCTTTGAGCCCATCTACTCCGACGGCGGCGACGCTGTGTGCGTCATGGATCAGGTGCGCGACAACAAGAACACCGACGAGGACTGGCTCGAGCAGATCGCGCTCAAGGAGGCCATGGCGCGCCTGAGCGAGCGCGAGCGCCAGATCCTCGCCCTGCGCTACTCCGACGGCAAGACGCAGATGGAGGTCTCGAGTGAGATCGGCATCTCGCAGGCGCAGGTCTCGCGCCTTGAAAAAAACGCCATCAAGAGCATCAAGAAGAATATGTAGACTCAGACAAAAAGGAGTGGAAATGTTTCCTCTCCTTTTTCCGTTTCTTCTCTTGACTTTATCCGCCATTTTATTACAATATAGTATGTATTTTTGCGCCGGTGGGATGCTCCTCCGGCAAATCCGGATCAAACGGAGGTTTCTTCCATGCATTACAACGTCATCATCATTGGCGGCGGTCCCGGCGGCATCTTCTCCGCCTACGAGCTGACAAAGGATCGCAGTGACCTGCGCGTCGCCGTGTTCGAGGCCGGTCACAGCCTTGAAAAGCGCCACTGCCCCATCGACGGCGACAAGGTCAAGTCTTGCATCCGCTGCAAGAGCTGCTCGATCATGAGCGGTTTCGGCGGCGCGGGCGCATTTTCCGACGGCAAATACAACATCACCAACGACTTCGGCGGCACGCTGCACGAGTACATCGGCAAAAAGCAGGCGCTCGATCTCATGCACTATGTCGACGAGATCAACATGGCCTACGGCGGCGAGGGCACGAAGCTCTACTCCACCGCCGGCACGAAGTTCAAAAAGCTCTGCATCCAGAATAAGCTCAACCTGCTCGACGCCTCCGTCCGCCATCTCGGCACAGACGTGAACCTCGTCGTGCTCTCGAACCTCTATGACCTGCTAAAGGACAAGGTCGACTTCTACTTCGATTCTCCCGTCACCACCATCGCCCGCGAGGGCGACGGCTACCGTGTCACCGTCGGCGAGACGGACTACACCTGCGACAAGTGCATCGTCTCCGTCGGCCGCGTCGGCAGCAAGTGGATGGAGGGCGTGTGCCAGGAGCTCAAGATCCCCACGAAGTCGAACCGCGTCGATATCGGTGTGCGCGTCGAGATCCCCGCCGTTGTCTTCTCCCACCTGACTGACGAGCTCTACGAGAGCAAGATCGTCTATCGCACGGAAAAGTTCGAGGACAACGTCCGCACGTTCTGCATGAACCCCAACGGCATCGTCGTCAACGAGAACACGAACGGCATCGTCACGGTCAACGGCCACAGCTATGAGGATAAGTCCCTCCAGACCGAGAACACGAACTTCGCGCTTCTCGTCGCCAAGCACTTCTCCGAGCCGTTCAAGGATTCCAACGGCTACGGCGAGTCCATCGCGCGCCTGTCCAACATGCTCGGCGGCGGCGTCATTGTCCAGCGCTTCGGCGATCTCGTCCGCGGCCGCCGCAGCACGGTCAAGCGCATCGAAGAAGGCCTCGTCACGCCGACGCTCGCGGCGACCCCCGGTGATCTGAGCCTCGTGCTGCCCAAGCGCATTCTGGACGGCATCATCGAGATGATCTATGCGCTCGACAAGATCGCGCCGGGCACCGCAAACGACGATACGCTCCTCTACGGCGTGGAGGTCAAGTTCTACAACATGGAGGTCGCGCTCGACGAGCACCTTGAAACGCCGTACAAGGGGCTCTATGTCATCGGCGACGGCAGCGGCATCACGCACTCGCTGTCGCACGCATCGGCGAGCGGTGTTTATGTTGCCAGAGAGATTCTGGAAACGGTTTAATTTTCTGCTTTGCAGAAGTTGAAATGTTCCCTGCACCGTGCAGGGGACTCGTGGAAAAGGGGGTATTCTCTCACGTGAGAGAATACCCCCTTTTGATCCCCCAAGAGAACGGCAGGGGCGTTTCGATCTCGCCCCTGCACCCCTAACGACCAAAAGGGAGGGGCCTTGCCCCTCCTTTTTGGATTATCCACCCCTTGGCACTTCCGGCAAGAAGTGCGCCTACTTTGGATAATTCTGTTTCGACAGTACCCTCCAAGACGGCATTGCTGCGCTCGCCGCGGGAAAATGAAACGCTACCGACTAACACACCGGTAGCTTTCAGATAAATTCGATAATATCGTTTGGGGTGCAGTCGATCAGTTTGCAGAGCTTTTCCAGCGTCAGCAGTGTGATGTTCTTTCCCTTTTTCAGCGAATCCAAAGTCTTATTGTCAAGCCCATTTTGCAGCAGATAATACTGCGAAATACCTTTTTCCTGCAACGTTTTCCATAAAGGCTCGTAACTGATGATTGTCCTCACCCCACCTTCTTACGAGCCTATTATATGGAGCAAAGTGAAAAACAAGTATTGTGTATATCTCCACAATGCAGTAGAATGCCATCAAGGAGGGATGCACTATGACAACTTATAAAAGTCTCTATCACCTGATGGTACGCTCCATGAGCGAAGCCATCGACCTTTACGATGAGGGCAAGGGCATTCTTGCCCGTGAAGTCCTGAAAAAAACCCTGTTAGACGCAGAAGAACAAGTCATCACACATGATATCATCCCCGACGAGCCTATCGGCAGTACCGATCCATCCGAAAACTAAAAAATTCCCAGCGCGGCGAGCGCAGCAATGCCGCTCCGGCAGGTACTATCAGCTCAGAAGCATCCAAAGTAGGTGCAGTGCTTACCGGAAGTGCCACGGGGTGGATAATCCAAAAAGGAGGGGCAAGGCCCCTCCCTTTTGGTCGTTAGGG
>ERZ826242.389-NODE-389-length-65214-cov-12.410227_pt1 | contig 65214 bp, 48 predicted proteins | sample MGYA00519871_ERZ826242 | MGnify/ENA primary metagenome ERZ826242 (study PRJEB31778, sample SAMEA3449226) | human gut metagenome | biome: human gut; feature: human-associated habitat; material: faeces | place: United Kingdom | collected 2010/2012 ... | reverse complement strand
GAGGCCGAGCGCAAAATGGATTCTAAAAAACACCTTGCCAAATAGGAGCGTCAGCGCGAGGCCCGTCTTTCCGTTGCTCCGCAGGAGCAGGAAAGGCGGGCCTCATGCGCGAGGACGTTTTCAAAACCAAGCCCGGCCCCGGCCGGAGGGACCACGAGTGCTACAGGTTCTTGACACCCATCGCGCGCATGGCGTTCAGGATGGCGATGATCGCCACGCCTACGTCGCCGAACACGGCAAGCCACATGTTGGCGATGCCCAGCGCTGCCAGCACAAGGATCAGCAGCTTAACGCCCAGCGCAAAGATGATGTTCTGCCAGACGATCGTCATGGTCTTGCGTGCCACGCGGATCGCGCGGGAAATGTTGGACGGCTTGTCGTCCATGAGCACGACATCGGCGGCCTCGATCGCAGCGTCAGAACCCATAGCGCCCATGGCAATGCCCACATCGGCGCGCGTAAGCACGGGCGCATCGTTGATGCCGTCGCCCACAAAGGCGAGCTTGCCCTTGCCACTCTCGGTTGCAAGCAGCGCCTCGACGCGCTCGACCTTATCGCCCGGCAGCAGCTGCGCGTGGAACTCGTCGAGACTGAGTTGCTTGGCCACAGACGCCGCAACCTCCTCGCGGTCGCCCGTGAGCATGACGGTGCGCTTGACACCGGCGGCGTGCAGGTCGCGAATCGTTTGCTCAGCATCGGCCTTGACGGTGTCTGCAATCACGATGTGGCCGGCGTACACGCCGTCAACGAGCACATGCAGAATCGTTCCGACGACCTCGCAATCGGGCGCTTCGACTCCGGCCGCGGCGAGCATCTTTGCGTTGCCAACGACGACGTGCTTGCCGTCGATGGTTGCCGTCACGCCATGGCCCGCGTCGTTGGTGGAGTCGCTTACGCGCTTGGGGTCGACCTCGCCCTGGTAGGCGACACGTACGGACTGCGCGATGGGGTGATCGGAGAACGACTCGGCAAGGGCGGCGACCTCGAGCAACGACTGCTCGGTATAGCCGGCTTCGGGGTGTACCGCCACGACCGAAAACGTGCCGTTGGTGAGCGTGCCGGTCTTGTCAAAGACGACGGTGTCCACATCGGCGAGCGTCTCGAGGTAGTTGGAGCCCTTGATGAGGACGCCCAGCTTGGATGCGCCGCCAATGCCGCCAAAGAAGCTGAGCGGGACGCTAATCACGAGCGCGCACGGGCAGCTGACGACCAGGAAGGTCAGGCCGCGCAGGATCCAGTCGGACCAGGCGCCGGTGACCAAGCCGCCGCCGAGCGCGAGCACCGCGGCAGCGCCGGTGACGGCGGGCGTGTAGATGCGGGCAAAGCGCGTGATGAAGTTCTCGGTGCGTGCCTTCTTTTCGCTGGCATTCTCCACGAGCTCCAGGACGCGTGCGACGGTGGACTCGCCAAAGGGCTTGGTGGTGCGCACGTGGATGAGCCCCGTCATGTTGATGCAGCCGCTGATGATATCGTCTCCGGTTTTGGCCGGGCGGGGGACCGACTCACCGGTAAGGGCGGCGGTGTCGAGCTGGGTTTCGCCCTCGACGATGACGCCGTCGATAGGCACGCGCTCGCCGGGCTTGACCACGATCACGGTGCCGACCGCGATGTCATCGGGGAAGACCTGTTCGAGTGAGCCGTCGGGTTGCTCGACGTTAGCGTAGTCGGGCGCGATGTCCATCATGGCGCTGATCGACTTGCGGCTCTTGCCCACGGCGTATGCCTGGAACAGCTCGCCGACCTGGTAGAACAGCATGACGGCGGCGCCTTCGGCCATGTGCGGGTCTGTGTCGGGGAAGAGCACCATGGCAAATGCGCCGATGGTTGCGACGGCCATGAGGAAGCTCTCGTCGAAGGCCTTGCCGCGGCGGATGTTATTGAATGCCTTTTGCAGTACGTCGTAGCCGGCAATCAAAAACGGCACGAGGAACAGCACAAAGCTGGCGTAGATGTCGCCCGGGCTGCCGAATGCGGCGGTAAGGGTGCTGAACTCATCGAGGGCGTACACCACGGCAAAAATGCCCAGCGCTACCAGGATGCGGTTGCGCTTATGCTCGAGTGATTCTTTTTTCTTGCGCTTCTTCTTTTTCTTTTTGGGGTCGGCGGTGGCCATGACTCGTATCCTCCCATTTGAATGTATGAACATTCGCTCATATAATTTCGCGAGCAAAGGCCGCAGCAAGCGCGGCCTTGCAGGTTGGCGTAAACCTGGGCTAGAGAATAATCTCGCAGTCCGGCTCGGCGTCGGCCGTAAACTCAACAACGCGGTTGAGCACCTCGTCGAACTCAGCATCATCGGCCTCGAGCGTCAGCTTCTGGGTCATAAAGTTGACGGACACGGATTTGACGCCCTCGAGCTTGGCCAGCTCGTCCTGAAGCTCGCGCGCACAGTTGGCGCAATCGATCTCATCGAGCTTGTACTGCTTTTTCATGGTGGGTTCCTTTCCCGTTTTTGCGGCTTGGGTGCAGGCCGCGCTGGTACCGTGGTTGGCTGCTATTCGCAGATGTGGCTCATGCCCTGGTTGAGCATGGTGTAGACGTGGTCGTCGGCGAGCGAGTATAGGATATTGCGCCCGTCGCGCCGGAATTTAACCAGGTGCGACTGCTTGAGTGTGCGCAGCTGGTGCGACACCGCGGACTGCGAGGTTTCGGTCGCTTCGGCGATGTCTGCCACGCAGAGCTCGCGGCCCATGAGGGCGTAAAGGATCTTGATGCGCGTGGTGTCGCTGAAGACCTTGAACAGGTCGGCGAGGTCGTAGAGAAGCTCCTCGTCGGGAAGGTCCTCGGGCGAGCAGGTGGTGGGGATCGCGGGTTCGGTGGCCTCGATGTCGGGTTTCGTTTCATCAACGCGGATGCTCATTGCAATATCCTTTCATATGAACATGCGCTCATATAACTTGCTTTCGATTATATGAGTGTATGTTCATATGTCAATACAATTTGCGTTAATTTCGATGACTGCTTGCCGCCTCTGCGATTTTCTGTGGGTTGGGAGACATCGACGCAATGCTCGCCAACATATTTCGAGATGTTCGGCTAGCATGCTAAGAAAGCCACCTTGAGAAGCATTAGAACTGTTCATATTTGTACTTTATCGTGTCAAATACCGCGAGAATCAGTTCTTCCTCTACGGGAGTTCCTGCAGAATCAGTTTTATCTAAAGTTATATTGAGCATTGCTGCAGCCAATCTGGCACATCGGTGGCCGAATAAGTCGAAAAATGTAGGTGGACATCCGCAGAGATCGCCTTTAGAAGAGCGAATTCTCAATTAGATCAATAATCGTGTCGTCTTCCGTGCGGTTTTCATCGATTTTTGCGAACATGTCGCATTCCCAAGCCCCATTGATTTCCTCAGCAAGGGCCCCGACGTGTTGCATGTCGTCGGGTTCGGGCACATCGTTGATGCTCGGGTCATCAGCTTGCGGATATTGGCTTGCAATTTCGCGCTTGGCGGCCTCTTCTTCTTTGAGTGTCTCCAGGACGCGGCGACCGTATTCGAAGTAGCGCCGCAAGACAAATTGACGAAGAGTTTCTTGCAGGATGGCGAAGTTATCCGGGAGTCGACCGGGCCATATCTTCTCGCGAATGCGAATCGCTTCCATGACCCGTTTAAAAGCGGACTGTTTGAAAAACGAATGACGATTAACTGTGATAACGGCATATCCCATGTTTCGCAGCGTGTTTCGGCGCTCCTCGTCAATTGATTGCTGCTCGGGTTCGTCGTGGTAAAAGCCGTTGTATTCGATATCGGTCATCGAATTTTCGAGCAGCGCGTCGAGGTAGAAAACCGTCCGTCGCGTTAGGGCGGCGTATCTTTTGGGGACTGGGATTGGATAATCCGTTTTGATAGCGCGTATGGCTAAGCCACCCATTGACTTGGGCATTGTCAGCATCATGACAAACGCCGTTTCGAGTGGGGAGCGACAGCCTTCGTGTACATAAGAAAGTGCCTTAAGTGCTTTATTAGATCCACGATACCCCGGTGCCTCTGAAAAGAAGGCTCTGAGCTCTTCAACGCTGGTTAGGGCTGGGCGCTCGCGATATTGAGTTTCGTCGGACGTTCCAAGCGCGTAGGAGCCGCAGATTTCAAAGTAATACTCAACGAGCTCCGAAAGGTTGAGGTCGGCTGTTGCTTCTAACGCGCACAGCTTGATATCGACGATGTAGACGTTCGGCTCGAGTTCTAGGTAGCTTTCTGCATCAAACGTATAGTGCGTGCAGTGGCAGATGCAGCCCTTGCGGTGCCTTTTGGCATTATTGGAAAACGTCAGCACATGGATACGTTCAGAATCGACATTCTTTCTGTTGAGCCATGCTCGTGCCGCTTCCAGGTCGGACGTGGTCGGCGCAGACACCCTGATCTTTTCCATAGGTATGGGACCGGTCGCGTAGCTTGCGAGCGAGTTGGCTGTTTGGTATACAGCGCGTGCCGTGGTATGTGACAGAATGATTCCCATACGCGCATGATGGCATAGCGGACGCCGCATACGCCCGAAACTTCGGGCAACGGTATTGGGGCGCGGCTTATCTTCTGCGAACGGTGGGTTTTTGAGCTGTCGTATTGAGGGAGCAGCTTTGGCTGGGGAGGTTTCTGCCGGCTGCCCCTTTTTGATGAACTTTAGTTGCGGATTCGTAGCTTCTAAGCGTTTTTGCCGACCGCTCAGATGCCTCACCAACATAATTTGAGTTATTCGGCCTTATCCTATACAAATAGGTGCGATCGCAACGTCCTATTCGAATTGATTCAGGTAGATTTATGGGGCTTGGTTGCGAAATTAAGGCGATTTTAGCTTCGATTGCGGTTCAAGGGGCCTTGACTAGTGGTTCAGCTGGCCGAACAACTCGAAAAATGTAGGTGGGCCAACCTGCCGACTATGTGAAGCACGCGTATTTGCTCGTTTTGATGAAAACTAGGGTGCAGCCATAAGGCTGCGCCCTAGTTTACTGCGTGTCGGTGTGCCCAGACGGATTGCGCTGTGCCTGGCAGGCGCTCCCGCAGATGGATCGGTTATTTCGCGAATAGGTTCTTGAGGTTGAACTCGGCCTGAACCGTGCGGAGCATGAGGTCGGTGTCGTCGAGGCCCAGATGCTGCTCGTTGGCGTCGGCGGCGAGGGTTCCACGGCGGCGCGCCCAGTTCTCGAGCGCGGCGGGCGCGGATTCGCGGGGGAGCGAGCGGACGTCGGCATCCAGGCTGCGGCAGATCTGGCGCGAGTCGATGACGATGATCTTGCCGGCGCGGCGTGCCTCGGCGTAACCGTCCAGGTGGATCTTGAACCAACTGTCCTCAAAGGCGGCGTTGTGCGCCATGTACGGGTACTTCTTCATAAGCTTGAGCAGCTGCTTCTGCAGTTCCTTGTTCTCGCGGAACGGCTTTTTGCCGTCGATGTCGTCCCAGGTGATGTGGTGGATATTCGACAACGGCACATCCTCGCCGCGGTAGATATCGGGCAGGCCGCAGTAGTGTGCCTCGGCGTCGTGCGGGACGGCGTCGCTGGTGAGCTCCATGATTTCCCAGCCCACGTTGATGATGTAGCCGCGCTCGGGTGCACGGCCGGTGGTCTCGATGTCGATACCGAGCACGGTGCCCTGGATGGGCTTGCGGGCGTAGGCCACGCCGAGCGCGTCGCGGTCGCCGCGGATCTCGCGCATGACCGACGCGGCGGTGCGCTTTTGCATCTTACCGATGGCGGCGCAGGTGTCGGCATCGGACAGGCCGCGCGAAAGCGTCGCGGGCGTCACGTTGCGCAGGCGTGCCTCGCCAATCTGGTCGCACAGGTCGCGGTTGCGGTCAGCCAGGTCGCGCACGGTGGCAAAGTCGAAGCTGGGGTCGCCCTCGGCGGTAAAGTACTCGGTTTCGAGCACTTTAAGGGCCTCTTCGCCCTTCTGGCGCTCGGACTCCATGGCGCCATGATCGCCATAGATAAACATGGGAATAAACGGCTGGCGCTCGTATTCGAGTGCTTGTGAAACGTTCATATAACTGCTCCTTGGATGGGCCGCGTCGTGCGGCTCAGGGTCATTAAGATGTGGCGAGATGATAGTTTACCATGGGCAACTATTGGCATCGCGCCTAGGATAACTACAATACCCTAGTTGACCGCTAGGACTTTTACAATGCTGCCGAAAGACACGAAAGGTTCCATCCGTCATGGGTTTGTTGATTGATATTCTGCTCGACGCCGGCAAGGACACGCTCTCGCTGGTGCCGTTTTTGTTGGTGACATATCTGGCCCTCGAGACGCTCGAGCATGTTGCGGGCAACCGCGTTAACGGCGCTATCAAGCGTGCCGGAGCCGCCGGCCCCGTCGTTGGCTCGTTGCTGGGCATGGTGCCGCAGTGCGGCTTTTCGGCAATGGCGGCCACACTGTACGCCGGTCGTGTCGTGACCTTGGGCACGTTGGTGGCGGTGTTCCTTTCGACCTCCGATGAGATGCTGCCGCTGTTGTTCGCCGAGCAGGTGCCCGTGCAGACCATGGCGATGCTTTTGGCTTCGAAGGCACTGATCGCGCTGGTCACGGGCTTTATCGTGGACGCTGCCATTCGCGGCCTGCGTCGTAACGCTCGCGCGCATGCGGCGATTCGCCGTACCGTGCTGGGAACCGCTGCCAATCCGGCTCATGTGAACTGCGCGCACGACGACCACAGCGGCGGTGACATCATCGACGAGGTGGCCGAGGCGGGCGTGAGCGCCGACCACATCCACGAGCTGTGCGAGCGCGACCATTGCGGTTGTGATGAAGACGAGGACGAGCACGAACACGGACATGGCCACGATCACGGTCATGAGGGCGAATATGAACACCATGATGGTCACGGTCACTCCCATTCCCACGAAGGGACGCCTGTCCTGTCGATTATCCGCAGCGCCATCTCCCACACCGTGCAGGTATCGGTATTCATTTTCCTGGTGACGCTGATTCTGGTTGCCGTGCTCGAGACGTTCGGCGAGTCCGCAATCGAGCAGTTCCTGCGCGGCAACGAGACGCTTGCGGTCCTGGGCTCGGCACTCGTCGGCCTGATCCCCAACTGCTCGGCCAGCGTCGTCATCACGCAACTGTACCTGGAAGGCGCGCTGCAGCTGGCCCCGATGCTCGCCGGCACGCTCATTTCCGCCGGCGTGGGCTACCTGGTGTTGTTCCGCACCAACCGCAGTGCCCGCGAGAACGTCATGTTCCTGGTCATGATGTACGTCATCGGCGCCGGTTGGGGACTCGTTCTCTCCGCCTTTGGTCTCTAAGCCCAAAAATCTACCTTGTTTAGCGTAACAGCTCGGTGAGGTTGCGTTTAAAGCGGGCGCGGTCTTCGCTGGTAAATGCCGCCGGACCGCGAGTGCGACCGCCGGCGCGGCGCACCTTCTTTTCCTCGTGGCGAATAAACAGTTGCATGTCGATGGTCGCTTTGTCGTAGACGCGCCCGCGCACACCGATGGCGGCGGCATCGCGCCCGAGCACCATGCTCGCCAAGCCAATGTCCTGCGTCACGACTACGTCGCCCGCCTGCAGGCGTTCAACAATGGCGAAGTCGGCGCTGTCGGCGCCCACGCTCACATCGAGCGTCGTGACCCAAAAGCCGCGCCCCGCGTGCTCGGCATCGCGCGGGTCGTCGCGGCGAATGTGGCGTTCCAGGTTCTGTGTGCTGTTGCCGGCGATAACGACGGCGACGCCCGCCCGCCGCGCGCAGTCAATCGACTCGCGCGTGACCGGGCAGGCGTCTGCATCAATAAAGAGCGTTCGCGGCATCTAGTGCACCAGTTTGCCAAATTGAATAGCGCGAACAATCAGCGTTACGCCAAACACCAGCAGTGCGGCGCCGCTAAAGATGACGAGCATCTTGGCCGACCACAGCGGATAGATAAACACGAACATGCCGGCGATGATGGAGAGCGCGCCGCTCAGGATGGCGAGGGCACGGTTGGACGAAAGCTCGGACTCCAGAATGGACATGACACCTTCGACGATCCAGCCAAAGCCGGCCACGATAACCACCATCGTGGTGAGCGTCGCGGTCGAGAAGGCCTGGTTGCGCAGGATTATGACGCCGCCCAAGATAATGAGTAGGTTGGAGATGATGCTCGTCACGCGCCAGCCGGTGGGCAGCAGCGGCTCGAAAACAGCGGTAAACAGCCTGATCGCGGCCGTGATCACAAAGTAGAAGCCCAAGACGGTCGTTAGGAAGACGAGGGACTTGGCGGGCGCAAACAGCAGTGCGATGCCGGCGACGAGCGCCAAGACGCCCGTGATGGCGTAAATCCAGCGCACGGCCTTGACGGCCTTGCCTGCCATGCTTTTCTCGTCAAATCCAAACTGGCTCGATTTTTGGTCATCGTTCTTAAAGATGCCCATAATGTCTCCTTTCCGTGCGGCGTAAGCCTTGATCGTTACAACCAGTATCGCCTAAAGGCGCTGGCGTATGGGTCGGGGAGGGCGAAACGTAACCCAAAGGTCCCGAATTGTTTCCGTTGTTCCCCACGTCGCGATTTTCTATTCAACAGGTGTAGAACATTGCAGCCCTGTTCGTATTTGCCTACGTTTTAGGTTAGATTCTCCTAAGGACAATTGGCTTGTATTGGGGGTCCCTATGAACGAAGCAGTTCCTGAGGCACCGTCGAGTGTCGAATCGATGGCAAAGCAAGGTTGCGAAAAGCTCGGTCTGGAAGCGTTTGACGCGCTGGTCCGTCGTGCCCGTACGTGCCGCCGCTTTGACGAGTCCATGCGCGTGCCGCGCGAGTTTTTGCTCGAGCTGGCGGAACTGGCGCACCTGGCTCCCTGCGGCGCCAATGCTCAGCGTCTGCGTTTTCACGTGGTGAGCGGTGCCGAGGATTGCGCGCGTGTATTTGACGAGCTCGCATGGGCCGGCGCGCTTAAGGACTGGCCGGGTCCTGCCGAGGGTGAGCGCCCGACCGGCTACATCGCGATTCTTGCCGAGCGCGCCGTTCCGGGCAAGCCCGCCGCTCCCATTACTGAGGTCGACACGGGCATTGCCGCGCAGACGATGATGCTCGCCGCCCGCAGCGCCACGCCCGAGGTGGCGGCCTGCATGTTCAAGGCCTTTACGCCCCGCGCGATCGACGCCATGGGGCTCGATAACGACAAATACGAGCTCAAGCTGATCATGGCTTTTGGCGTGCCAGCCGAGACACAGGCGATCGACGCAATTGATTCCAACCCCGACGGCTCCATCAATTATTGGCGCGATGAGGCGCAGGTGCACCACGTACCCAAGCGTCCGCTTGCCGACGTGCTGCTGTAGTTGTGCGTCGTTGCGGTGCAATCCGGCGGCAAAATCACCACAAAGGCTCCTGTCCCCTTTGTGGTGGTACGAGGGGAGGGTGTGTGGCAGATCTGTATTTGGTGCGGCATGGGCAGACTGAGCTCAATGTGCAGAGCATTTTGCAGGGCTGGCACGATTCGCCGCTTACGGCGCGCGGGCGCGAGCAGGCGCTGACGGCGCGTACGGCGTTTGCGGCGCGTGGCGTGGCCTTTGATCATGTGTATTCCTCGCCGTTGGGCCGGGCGCGGCATACGGCCGAGCTTATCGTTGGCGAGGGCCGTTCCATTGAGCTGGTCGATGACCTGCGTGAGTGGCATTTTGGCTCGCTGGAGGGCACATCAAATCGCGATATGCCGCCGCAGCCCTGGGGTGATTATCCGGTGGCCTTTGGTGGCGAGTCTGAAGGCGAGCTACGGGTGCGCATGGTCGCGGCGCTGTCCCGCATCATGGCCAGGCCGCAGCACGACTGCGTGCTGGCGGTTTCCCACGGCTCAGCCTGCCAGGAGTTTCTTGAGTATGTGACTGGCGGGGGAGAGCTGCCCGACAACGGTGCCGTGCTTCATTTTGGCTATTGCGACGGGACGTTTTCGCTCTTGGGTTGGTAACGAACGAAAGGACCCCTATGAATAAAGATCTGTATCTGGTCCGTCATGGACAGACGATATTTAATCTCAAGCGCATTATTCAGGGCTGGAGTGACTCGCCGCTTACGCAGTTGGGATGCGACCAGGCGGCGCGTGCCGGCATGTTTTTACGTGCGCGCGGCATTGAGCCCGATCATGCCTACACCTCCACACTTCATCGCACCGAGCAGACTATCGCCAACTTGTGGCCGGGCTTGGCGTACGAGCGCCTGGACGGCCTGCGCGAATGGTTCTTTGGCGACTTTGAGGCCGAGCGCGTGATGCTTATGCCCGAGCGCCCGTGGCGCGATTTCTATCGTCAGTTTGGCGGCGAGGGCCAGATGCAGGTGCGCGACCGCATGGTGACGACGCTGACCGAGCTTATGCAGCGTCCGGACCATACGTGCGTGCTTGCGGTAAGCCACGGATCGGCCATCAAGGAGTTCATGGACCACGTGAAGGGCGCGGCGGCAGACGAGCGCGACCGTGTGCCGGGCAACTGCTCGGTGCTGCACTTTGCGTTTGACGACGAATCCGACACGTTTGAGCTGATTGAGATTTTTACGCAGGAGGATTACGCACGCGAGCTGGGCCTTGAACCGCTTGTGGCTACTGCAGGTCCGCAGCGCGGATAACGCGAGCGTGTCGGCTCGGGTCGCCGGCATAACTTCTCGACGCAAAAGGGGCGGAGATGCATGTACCTGCTGCATCTCCGCCCCCTGTTTGTTGAGCTGCCGATTTTTGTGCTGCGCGGTCTGGTCTTGCTAGAACCGCGCGACTTGGTGCGTGAGCAGACCCGTCGGAACCTGCGGCGCGGCGCCGGCGATCTGCGCGGCGGGGAACAGTGCGGCTACAGCAAAGTTGAACGGCTCTTTGCCCGTGTAGGTGCCGGCAGCATGGGCATCGTCGGCCAGGAGCTGTGATGCCTCGACTAGTGCGGCAGCGTAGGCAGGGTCGTCGGCCAGTGCCGGCTCCGGCGCCTGGTCGAGCATGGCACGGATGGCGCCGACGGCGTCCTCGCGCTTGACCTCCCACACGCGGTGCGTAATGCCCGCGGGGTCGGTGACGGCGTAGAGCGAGGCGCCCTCTTTGGCAGCGCCCAGGATGATGTCCATGACGGGCGACGCCTCGTAGGCGAGCGTTACGGGACGGGGCTGTACCTTGAGGTCGGCGAATGCGCGCGCAGCGGCGGCCGTATCGGCGGCAACCGCGTCGCCGCCCGCCAGCGCACCAACCGGGCAGATCGCCACAACGCCCGTCACGCGCCCCGGCTCCCCCGAGCATTCGTACACGTAATACGCCGCACCCGGGTCCTTGAGCATCAGGCCATCGGCAATGGCTCCGCGCAGAGCTTCGTTGCCGCTCAGGATGCTGCCCATTGCAGGCAGCGCCTCGAGCACGCGGTCCTGAGCCGGGCGGATGCAGGGAAACGGAAGTGCTTTCATGGGCGGTCCTAACGCACGATTCGGTTTGTTCGCGGCTTATTATGCCCCAACTTGGCAGCTCTTGTCCCAGAGCACGTTATCGGCGAGCGCGATTAGCACCTGCTGACAACGAACGATATCGGCGTGGGGCACATATTCGTTGGGCTTGTGCGCGAGCGCGAGCGACCCGGGACCGTAGCTCATGCAATTGCGGTTACCTGTCTTGCCGGCAATGACGGCGGTGTCGGTGTAGCCGGTAAAGAAGCCGACGGTCGTGTCCGCGCCCGTCACGTCATCGGCGGCACGCTTGAGCACTGCTAGAAGGGGAGAGTTTGGGTCGCGCTCGATGGCGGGGCGGTCGCCCGTCACGACGTAGCTGCCGTGGCAACCGGGAACGGCGGCTTCGGCGCTGGCGATGGCCTGCTCTACCATGCGCTTCGCGACGGCCGTATCAGTCGGCGGAGTCAGGCGCATATCGACCCAGACCTTGGCGCGGTCGGGCACGACATAGGGGCGATATCCGCCCTCGATTTGGCCAAACGTGATGGTCGAAGACCCCAGCTCATCGTGCGCGGGCAGCGCCACAAACGCGCGACGGAGCGAACACACGACCTCGGCCATGGCGGCGACGGCATCCGCGCCCTTCCACGGCTGGCTCGCATGCGCCGTCACGCCAGCCATTTCAATCTCGAACCACGTACGCCCCTTGTGCGCCACCTGGATCTGTCCGTCGGTGGGCTCGGTGTCCAGCACCCATTCGCGCGAACCGACCCAGCCGGCATCGATGGCTGCCTCGGAGCCTCGCATAAAGTCTTCCTCGTCGACCGAGCAGATGAGCGAAAAGCCGCGGCGGGGCAGCGCGCCATCCGCCGCCACGCGCTCGAGCGTATGGACCAGTGCGGCAATGGCACAGGCCAGGCCACCCTTCATGTCGCAGGCGCCACGGCCATAGAGTTTGTCGTTACGCACAACCGTCCCGAGCGGCGGAATGTCCGCGTCCCAGCCATCGCCCAAGGTAACGGTATCCATGTGGCAGATGTAGACGAGCCGTGGCTCGTCGCTTTGGCCCGGCACGGTGACCATAAGGTTGCGGCGCCCGGGGAGTACTTCGAGCTCTGCAATTTGCACGGCATCGAGTACCGGATGGCTCAGCTGCGCTAACCGTTCCTCAACCAACGCTTTGATATAGCGTTCAATCTCGCCCTCATACGCACCTGGGTCGGAACTGTCGATCCGCACGAGCCCTTGCGTAAGCCGCCAAGCAAAATCTGTATCAACCATAGGCACCTCACAGATAGTTAGGTCAACATACAGATTGTATGCCAAGAAGCGGCTCGGTGCATTTAATGGAGGGCTCACAAAAACGGGGACGCCTCTCGTGCGAAAGGCGCCCCCGCGGGCATTCAATGTCAGCGACGGGCAGGCCACATGGGGAACTGCCCGCCAGATCAGCCTGCGCTATTTGATCACGCGCACGCGATACATCGACGGAATCTGCTTGAGCGCCTCGATGGTGCTGCTGTCTAGGTGCTCGTCGGTGTCGAACATGGTGTAGGCGTTCTCGCCGGCTGACTCGTTGGTCATGCGCTGCACGTTGGCGTTGTCCTTGGCCAGGATCGCCGTGATCTGGCCGATCATGTTGGGCACGTTGGCATGCAGGCAGGCAATGCGGCTTGCGGCGCGCGCCTTGCCCATGCTGCAGGCAGGATAGTTGACGCTGTGCGCGATATTGCCGTTCTCCAGGTAATCCTTGAGCTCGCTGATGGCCATGTCGGCGCAGTTGGCCTCGGCTTCGCCGGTGCCGGCGCCCGAGTGCGTGGTGATAAACGTATTGGGCATCTTGACGGTCTTGGGCGTGGCAAAGTCGCAGCTAAACCAGCTGAGCTTACCCTCGCACAGGGCGGCGTCGACGGCGTCTTCGTCGATGATAGTCTCGCGCGCGTAGTTGATGAGCACGGCGTCGGGTGCCAGCAGGTTAATCTGCTCGGTGCTGATCATGCCGATGGTGTCGGCCTTGCTGGGCACGTGTACGGTGAGGTAGTCGCAGCCGCGGCAGAGATCCTCGAGCGTGCCCACACGCTGCACCTCGCGGCTCAGCACCCACGCGTGCTCGACGGAAATGAACGGGTCGTAGCCGTAAACGTCCATGCCCAGGTCGACGCAGGCGTTGGCGACCTTGGAGCCCACGTTGCCCAGGCCGATGACGCCGATGCGCTTGCCCTTGAGCTCGCGGCCCACAAAGGCCTTCTTGGCCTTCTCGGCATCGACCTGAATCTCGGGGTCGTCGGCGTTGTCGCGCACCCAGTTCATCGATTGCACCACGCCGCGGCTCGAGAGCACCAGCATGCCTAGGACGAGCTCCTTGACGGCATTGCTATTGGCGCCGGGGGAGTTAAAGACGACGACGCCCTTCTTGGCGTACTCTTCGACGGGGATGTTGTTGACGCCGGCGCCGCAGCGGGCGATGGCGCGGATTCCCTCGGGCAGCTCGTAGCCGTGCAGGTCGGTTGAGCGCATCAGAATGGCGTCGGCCTCTTCGGCGGTGCTCACAAATTCGTAGCCTTCGCCAAACTCGACTTTGCCGTCTTTGGTGATGTCGTCGATGGTCTTAATCTTGCGCATGAAAAACTCCTTAGCTGGTTTGTTTAAAACAAGTGGTTTGAAGTGGCTGATCGGCCCGCGTGCTGCGGGCTAGTTAGATCGCTGGCTCAAACCGTGCTGCGCTTCGAAGTCCTTCATGTACGTGGCCAGTGCCTGCACGTCCTCCATGGTTACGGCGTTGTAGACGCTGACGCGCATGCCGCCGACGAGGCGATGGCCCTTGACATTTTGAATCTGGTGCTCTGCCGCGCCTGCGACAAAGGCCGCGTCGAGCTCGGCGTCGCCGGTGCGGAAGGTGACGTTGGCGATAGAGCGGCTGTCGGCCTGCGTGGTGCCATGGAACAGCTCACTTTGCTCGAGCAGGTCATAGAGCAGATTGGCCTTGGCCCAGTTGCGCTCGGCCATGGCGGCAAGTCCACCGGTCTCCTCGACCCAGCGGAATACCTTGCCGCACACGTAGATGCCAAAGGTGTTGGGCGTGTTGAGCATGGAGCCCTTGGCGGCCTGGGTCTTAAGGTCCAGGTACTGCGGCGTCTGCGCAAAAGCGGGGCCATCTGCGATGAGGTCGTCGCGCACGATGACCACGGTCACGCCCGCGGCGCCGGCGTTTTTCTGCGCGCCGGCGTAAATGAGCCCGTAGCGCTCAACGTCGAGCGGCTGCGATAGGAAGCAGCTCGAGACATCGGCGACCAGCGGTACATCGCCGCAATCGGGCAGCTCGTGGTACATGGTGCCAAAGATGGTGTTGTTCTGGCAGATGTAGACGTAGTCGAGCCCGTCGCCCGCGGCCTCGGCGGCAATGCGCGCGTTGATGTCGGCCATGTCGGGGATGCGGTCGAAGTTGGTGTCCTCGGAGCTCGCGAGCAGCACAGCCTCACCGTACTTGGCGGCTTCTTTGTATGCCTTGTTGGCAAAGTTGCCGGTCACGATGTAGCCGGCGCGGCCGCGGCGCATGAGGTTCATGGGGATGCCCGCAAACTGCAGCGTGGCGCCGCCCTGCAAAAACAGGACGCGGTAGTTGTTGGGGATGCTCAGCAGGCGGCGCAGAGTTGCCTCAGCGTCATCGATGATCTGCTGGTACATGCTAGATCGATGACTCATCTCGAGCACGGACATGCCGCAACCGCGGTAGTCCATCATCTCGTCGGCGATCTCGGCGAGCACGCTTGTAGGCAGCGCGGCCGGGCCAGCTGAGAAGTTGTGCACACGTGCCATCTTCTAGTTCCCCCTCGTAGTCGTTTGAACGTTCGGGATACTTTAGCACAGTGCAGCGCCAGGCGCGACCGCATCACAGCAAAACCCGAGTGCGCCGCTATGATTTACAGGATGGTTACATGGGGGAGGGCTTATCTCGAGGCTCGCATCCGATCCGTCTCGGCCTTCGCTTGTTTCCAGGGGCGCACACGACCGTTGGTGAGGTCGTCATAACCATGAGCGATGGTACGTTGAATGTGATCTTCGCGTTCCTGAATGGTAGTTAGCGCGCGCGTCTGATTAGAAATAGGCTTTACGACAGGCATATGAAACTCCTTACATAGAATCATATGTATAACTCTATGTTGAGTGTAGCGGAGGGTGGCGTTGGGCGTGTGCGTGCCTGCATTCGTAAGCGCGGTTGTCTGGCAAGTGTGATTTGGGGCGACCTCGTTAAAGTTTCTAAGCTGCGAAAATGACCGTTAACCGGATTTAATTTTATTGCTCAACATTTGACACTCTGGGCGTGGTAACTTTTTTACCAACAGGTATGATTATTGTCATGTGCGCCGCGCCTGCCTGCCGGGTTGCGGCGCACTTGTGACAGCCTTTGACACCCTTGGAGCGTGTACTGTGGATGTAACCACAAAAAGCGTTCGGGGGGGGGGGTGCTCACCCGCGAGCAATTCCTCCCGCATGAGATGCACATCGTCGCTGCCCTTCGCATGCAGGGCGCAAGCAACGAGCAGGTCATTGTACGCGTAAAGAGCGAGAACCTCTTTCAATATCCCACGGAGCGCATGGTCGCCAACCGCGCAACCGTGTGCCTTCGCCGCCTTGACGCCATGGTGCCCACGGACGCCGTATGCGCCGCGCGCGGCATCGACCCCAAAACCGCCGTCGAGGCTGCGTCATCCCTAACCAGGCTCATGGCATCCGGCACTCCTACGCAGGCGGACCAGGCCATCTTCTACAGCATGATCTGCCGCTACGATATCGTGCGCGAGCTCGTGCTCGTCGAGATAGGGGAGCGCCTACAAAACTTCGATTATGCCTTTACGGCGGTTGACCTCAACGCCTTTATGACGCGCTTTACCACGGAGTATCCGGACGCGGCCCGCTGGACCGAGGCCACGGTCAAGCGCATTAAGGGCTCGCTTCGCCAGACGCTCCGCCACGCCGGTCTTATCGGCGAGGGTATGGGTCCGGAGTCCGAGCGCCTGTCACCACTCTTCCTCGATTCCGATGTCGAGCGAGCCTTGGTTCAGCTGGGCGAGCAGTCGCTTATCGCGGCCCTTACCGGCAGGGTGGTGATGTAGCGTGGCTCCCGTCAACAGCGCCGCCGACCCTGCTATCACCCCGGCGACCGATCTCACCACCAATATCGGCATCCATTCCCGTAAGAGCGTCGTGGCGGCGCATGTCCGCTCCGAGCATGCCCGTCAGGAATTTGAAGGCCGCGCGCAGCTTCTGCGCGAGCGCCTGTGCAGCGAGGACTTTTTGGCCAACAAGGGCATAGGCAATGAGATCGGCTTCCACACCTTTTGCTATGACCCCGCGCTGGAGTTTGAAGCGCGTGCATTATTTGACGCCCTTTCACGCGATGCCGAGGCCGACAAGCTTCCGTGCACGCTCAAGGTCGTGAACCTCTACGACGCCGTGCTGGCAATTCTCGAAAAGCGCCGGGTCCTCAAGGCTATCCCGCGCCAAGAGGAGCGCCGCGGTACCCAGCGCGTGCTCGAGGACGTGGCCAAGTTCGCCTCGCCCGAGAAAGTTGCCGCGTACATCCTTGAGCAGACCGAGCCGTTCGCGCCCGGAGACGTCATTCTCCTCACCGGTGCAGGTGAGGTCTTCCCGTTCTTTCGCATGCACACGCTTCTCCACTGCATGCTTGCGGATTTTGATGAGGTGCCTGTGGTCGCCGCCTATCCGGGCAGTTTCAACGGCTCTTCTTTCCAGCTCTTTAACCGTCTGCCGGCCGACAACTACTACCGCGCCATCGATATCTCGTAAGCACGGCTCCCCGCAGGCATGTCCCTGCCGCCGGTAACAACCCTATGCCATAACGTTCCCAAACCCAAAGGAGCACCCATGGACAACACAATCATTCGCGACCTCTTTGCAAAAGACATTAACCGCTCCATCAACGGCGTGGTCAAGGTCCAGGATTCAAAAGATGGGTCCATCCGCCAAGAGCTTGACGAGTACGTGGTGACGCGCGAGTTGCAGAGGCACTTTGCCACGTTCTTCAAGGCCTACGGCGATGCCATCGATGCACGCACCGACAAGATCGGCGTGTGGATCAGTGGTTTCTTCGGTTCCGGTAAATCGCACTTCCTCAAGATGCTGAGCTACCTGCTCGAGAATCGCCAGATCGGCGGTAAGAGCGCCATCCGCTACTTTGACGGCAAGATCGTCGACCCCATGGTCGCGGCTGCCATGGAGCGCGCCTGCTCGGTGCCCACGCAGGCCATCCTCTTTAACATCGATAGCAAGGCGGGCCAGTGGAAGCAGGGCGATACGGCTCCCACGGCGCTGCTTCGCGGCTTTGAGCGCATGTTCTACGAGGCGCGCGGCTTCTACGGCGAGGACCTCAAGCTTGCAAAGCTCGAGGACTACATCGATTCCCTGGGCAAGACCCAGGAGTTCCGCGAGGCCTTTGAGCGCGTGAACGGCGAGTCCTGGCTCCAGACCCGCGACACCTACAGCTACTTTGAGGACGACGTGGTCGAGGTGCTGCAGAGCGTGCTCGGCATGAGCGAAAAGGCCGCATGGAACTGGCTCGAGGGTTCTGAGGACGAGGTTTTGGCCCCCGATGTCTTTGCCAAAAAGGTCAAGGACTACGTAGACGCTCAGGCAGCGGCCCACGGCGGCAACTTCCGTTTGCTCTTTATGGTCGACGAGGTGGGTCAGTTTATTACAAACGACAAGGACCCAAGCCTTATGCTGAGCCTTCAGACCATCGTCGAGGAGCTGGGTGCCGCCTGCGGTGGCCGCGTGTGGGTGATGGTTACGAGCCAGGAGGCCATCGACAACCTGAGCCTGCCCGTGGGCAACGACTTTTCAAAGATCCAGGGCCGCTTCAATACCCGCCTTTCGCTCTCCAGCTCCAGCGTGGACGAGGTCATCCAACGCCGTGTGCTCGAGAAGACCGCGCCGGCGGCCGATATGCTTGCACAGGTCTACGAGCAAGACGCCGCCGTGCTTAAAAACAACTTTACCTTTGAGGGTGGCTCGCGCTCCGACCTTGCCGGCTACGCCAACTCCAAGGATTTTGTGGCCAGCTACCCGTTTGTGGGCTACCAGTTTAAGCTCCTGCCCGACGTGATGACCGAGGTGCGCAAGCACGGTGTCAAGGCCAAGCACATGTCAACGGGCGAGCGCTCCATGCTGAGCGCGTTCCAGGAGAGCGCTCAGGCCATCCAGTATGACCAGACCGGTGCACTCGTGCCGTTCTGGCGCTTCTTCGACACTATCTCCAAAGACCTTGAGCACGGCATCAACCAGGTGGTCGACCGCGCGGTCCGTGCGGCCGAGGACGCAAAGGGCCTTGAACCCTACGACGTTCAGGTACTCAAGCTCCTGTACCTGATTCGTTACATCGGCTACGTTAAGGCCACGGTCGAGAACATCTCCATCTTCATGATCGACGGCCTCGACGTGGACATGCGCGCCCTCAAGGACCGCGTCAAGGAGTCCCTTGCCCGCCTGGAGCGCGAGAACTACGTGGCACGCCAGGGCGATGCCTATAGCTTCCTCACCGACGAGGAGCAGGAGATAGCGCAGGAGATCGCACGCACTCCGGTCGATAACACGCAGGTGATCGAGTCTATCAAAAAGCGCCTGTTCGACAGCATCTACACCGCGCGTAAACTCAACCGCGGGGCCAACGACTTTCCGTTTGACCGCTATGTGGACGGCTCAATCCACGGTGCCAGCATGGGCGGCATGGAGCTTTGCGTGGCGACTATGGCGAGCGATCTGGGCCGTGCGGACGATACCGAGCTGGCCTTGGCTTCTTCGGGCAAAGCCATCGTGGCTTTGAGCGACGAGGCGGATTATTGGGAGACGCTCGTCAACGCCGCCAAGATCCGCAAGTACGCCAAGACGCGAAATCTCCAGGAGCTTCAGCCGAGTACGCGCCAGATCGTCGAGTCCAAGATGCGCGAGGCAGCCTATAACGAGAAAGAGGCCGATGTCCTTTTGAGCGAGGCCGTACTCTATGCACGTTGCGCGGTCAACGGCCGCATAATTGAGGTCCGCGCGGCCAAACCCGCTCAGGTCTTTGAGCAAGTGCTGGTGCAGCTGTGCGATGTGGTCTTTGAAAAGGCCGACTATATCGGCGCGCCGGTCACGAGCGATTCCGATATCCGCTCCACTCTGGCGGGCAACGTTCAAGCGGGGCTCGCTGGCATGGACGCGGGCAACACGCGTGCGCTCAAGGAGGTCGAGGACTACCTCAAAGTTCAGCACCAGCGCCACCTGGATACCGCTATGGGCGATATCCAGCGCAGGTACCAGCAAAAGCCCTATGGCTGGCGCGAGGTTGACATCGCAAATGTGGTGGCTCAGCTTGTAGTGGAGCAGCGCGCGCAGGTGCTGTTTGGCGGTCAGACGGTTCAAGCTAACGACAGCCGCATGGTGTCGCTCCTGCGTAAGGATGCCGATAAGGCCCAGGTGCGTTTGCGCGTGCGCATGAGCGACCGGTTGCTGCGCGCCACGGGCGAGCTTATGCGTGACCTGTTTGATCTCAAGACCGTGCCCTCCAACGAGGATAAGCTCGTGGCCGAGCTCAAGGAGCGCCTTGAGGGCTTGCGTGAGGTGTGCGTCGCCATGGCACGCGACTACTACACGGGTATCAAGCCGGCCTACCCGTATCCCGGTGAGGACGAGTGCGAGAAGATGCGCTCGGAGGTGGTCGACGTTCTTAAGGACCAGAACGAGTCCGAGGCGTTCTTGACCACGTTCACCAAGCATGAGGAGCGCTTGCTCGATGCCAAGGAAGACTTTGACAAGGTGGTTGAGTTCTTCGAGTCCAACCAACGAACAGCGTTTGACCACGCCAAGGATTTCTTGAGCCGCACCGAGGGTATCGAGTATGCCTCCGATGACATTCCCGGTGCGGTGGAGAACGTGGCAAAGGTTCGTGAGATCCTCAAAGATCCCAAGCCCTACGGCCGTATTAAAGACCTGCAGCCGCTTATGGATCCCGTCGAGGATGACATGAAAAAGCTGTTGGGCATCCGCCGCAATGAGTTTTTGTGTCGCATCGAAAGCGATCTGCAAGACCTGCGGACGCAGGCCGAGAGTCAAAAGGGCTTTGTCAATCAGGCCAAGGATGCCATAGCAGACGCCGGCACCAAATACGAGTCGTTCAAAAACCGTGCCCACAGCGCTCAAAGTCTCAACGAACTGAGCGTTGTTGCAACTAACTGGGGCGACTGGCTCGGTGCGGCGGCCAACGAGATGTACGACGCTGTGGATGAGGCCCGCGTGCGTATGGACAACGAGCGCCGCACCACCGAGGTCATGAGTACGGGCGAGGTGGTCAAGAAGGTCTCCAACAAGGGCGCCGCATCGTCTGCTCCCGTGCCCGCGCCCAAGCCCCAGCGCAAGATCAAGACTGTGCGCCGCGCCGATCTGGCCAAGCCGAGTCGTCTCTTGTCCGCAGAGGACGTGGAGCGCTACGTGGACGACCTGCGCTCTCGCCTTATGCAGGCGCTCGCTGCAAACGACGAGATCCGTATCAACTAACCCGCGGAGCCACCGGTGCCAAAGCGCGCACCGGTGGCTTATGGCGTTTAGAAAGGCTCATCAACCATGAACGATTCTGCTCTTAAGAGCTTCTGCACCTGGGCCCGTACGGAGCTCATCAAAGGCGTGGAGGCGCAGATGGTGCGCTACGGCATCACCGAATCTGCACCCGCGCCCGTTGGGTCCGAGACCGTCAGCGGCCTGCCCCTAAGTCCGGCTGAGATTGAGCAACGCGACGAACTGCTGCGCATGCAGGCAGAGGTGGGTCACGAGGCGCTGCGCGACCGTGCGGCCTACACCTGGTTCAACCGCATCGTGGCCATTCGCTTCATGGATGCATGCGGATGGCTTCCCAGCCGTATGCGCATGCTAAGTCGTGCGGACGGCAGCCATGGCAGCGAGGCCGTGGAGAACTCACTGGACGTGGAAATAACGACGGCCGATACCGATCGCATAGCCGAGCTCAAGATGGCGGGCTTGGATGAACCGTTGTGGCGCTACCTGTTTGTTGCTCAGTGCGAGGAGCTTGCCGATTGCCTGCCGGGCGTCTTTGAACGCGTGGGCGGAGCCATGGAGCTGCTGTTGCCCCAGGGCCTCATGATGGCTGACAGTGTGGTGGGCAAACTCAATGCCGTCCTCACTGACGAGGACTGGCGCGAGGGCGTGACCGTTCTGGGCTGGATGTATCAGTACTACAATGCCGACGTTAAAGACGAGTTCTTCAAGTCCAAGCGCAAGGCAGCGGCGGCGGACATCGCGCCCGCCACGCAGCTCTTCACCCCCGAGTGGATCGTGCGCTATATGGTCGAGAACTCGCTCGGCCGTCTGTGGATGCTCAACAATCCGGGGAGTTCGCTGCGCGAGCGCATGGAGTATTACATCGAGCCCGATACTGAGCACGAGGACTTCATTCGCATTTCGAGTCCCGAGGAGATAACCCTCTGCGACCCCGCATGCGGCTCGGGCCATATCTTGGTCTATGCGTTTGAGCTGCTCTTCCATATGTACGAGGAGCGCGGCTATCGTGAGCGCGAGATTGCCGAGCTCATTCTTACTAAAAACCTTGCAGGTATGGAAATCGATTCCCGCGCGGCACAGATCGCGGAGCTGGCGCTTGCCATGTGCGCCCGCGAGCACGACCGTCGCTTCTTTAGGCGTGGCGTTCGCGCCGACGTTACCGTGCTCTCGAGCATTCCGCTAGGGGAGGACGAGCTGCCGGGTAACAAGAAGCTCGCCGAGGAGCTGAGTCATTTGGGCGAGATCGGTTCGCTGCTCAATCCCTCAGAGGACGAGATCGACGAGCTCAAGGCTGCCGCCGCGAGTTGTTCCGATGACCTTTTTGCCGCTACGGCCAAAACTAAGCTCGAAAGCGCCGTCGCCATTTGCGAGAAACTGTCCCGTCGTTTTATCTGCGTCGTGGCGAATCCTCCGTATATGGGCAGCAGCAGCTTTAACCCCTTCATGAGCAAGTGGGTCAAGAAGAACTACCCCGACGTGAAGAGTGACCTGTGTACGTGCTTCATCGATCGCGGGTTCAACCTTACAAAGGACCGCGGTTACGCGGCCATGGTCACTATGCAGAGCTGGATGTTCCTGGGCAGCTTCGAGAAGATGCGCTCCTCGCTCACCGGCGGCAAGACTATCGTCTCGATGGCGCATCTCGGCCCCCGCGCATTCGACGCCATCGGCGGCGAGGTCGTCAACGTGACAGCCGACGTCATCTACAATGGCCGCGCGGCATGCGAGGGCGCCTACGTGCGCCTCGTCGACATCAACGGTAGTGAGGCGAAGCGTCTCAAGCTGCTCGAGGCGATCCGAGATCCCGACTGCGGCTGGTTCTACCGCCGCGACGCCGACATCTTCAAGCAGATCCCCGGCGCCCCAATAGCCTACTGGGCTGGAGGCGGAATACTATCTGCATTTAAATCAAATCCAGCTGTTGGTACGCGCGCGTCGCTTCAAGCTGGAATCACAACAGGAAACAATGACTTATTCATTAGAGCTTGGTGGGAGGTCCAACTATCAAAGTTTGATAGGGGGTGCTCATCGATTAACGAGGTCCAAACCACAACGTGTTGGTATCCATGTAACAAAGGTGGTAGCTATCGCAAGTGGTATGGCAACCGAGATAACGTTATGAATTTCTCAGTCACTGGCCAACTGGAGATGAAAAAACAGTCAGGATTCCGCCCCGTCAGCCTTGATGATCAATTTAGGCCGTCGATCTCTTGGTCAGACGTTACGTCCGATCGCAATTCGTTTAGAGTCAACGGCGGACACAGTCTGTTTGAGCATGCTGGAAGTTGCGCATTTATTGCAGATGACAACCTGCTTCCGCTAATTGCCTACCTGAATTCATCCGCAGCATCTGTGATGCTCAGAATGATTAACCCAACTCTTAATTGTAATGCGGGCGTTGTGTCAAGGCTGCCGCTTCTTGGCCTTGGTGAAGAGGGCCGTATCTCTAGCATGGCTGAACTGGCTATCGAACTGTCAAAAACCGACTGGGACTCGTTTGAAACCTCCTGGGATTTTAAACGTCACCCCTTATTGTGAGTGATCAGCATGAGGTACATTCGCCGACTATTTATTTCTTTGGCTGTTTCAATTCCATGCTTAGTGGTTTTCACGCTACTGTTTAAAGCTCTTCTTGGATTTCTATCCGGCATTTGCTCGCTTCCGTTGCTCAACTCTTTATCGTCGGGGGATTTGTTAAATGGAGTCGGGACGTTTTCGGCAGTCATTATTGCAGTGGTCTCGTATCAGCACGACATAGAAACGAAGCAAGAAGAAGAGAGGTCTCGGAGCGAAAAAGCTAAGCCTCAAGTTGAGGTGGACAGTTTCGAGGAAGATTACGGATTCATTGTTTCGATTACCAATGTAGGTCCCCGGCCAATTCCGTCAATTATTGTGGAGGAAAAGCCAGTCGTATCTAATCTTGAGCCTGGAGATACCTGTCGTTTTGATTACATCGGTTTTGAGTCGTGTGAGTCGTATGAAGGCGAGGTTGAGGGCTCCAATTACGTTGTTTCAACGAGGACCTTTCGCGATGGGGTAAGCCTTTGGCTCTTTATGTATGACATTTTGGGTAAGGCTTGGATGAGTGAATATACGCTCGAGGAAGATGGTGCCCGGTTGTTGGACGGACCCTCCTGGGTGCTGTGAGAAAAGCTTGACTACCACATAAAATGCCCCTTTGAATCATTGTTTTTAATCCCCTACTACCTGGAAGGCGTTCCATGTCAACACTGCTCGCCGATAAATACGAGGCTCGCAAAGCCGAGGTTAACGCTCGCTTTGAGCGGCTTCGCGCTAACGAGGAGGAGCTCAACCGAATCTTTGCCAAGATCTACAACATGGAGGGCGAGGTGCCCATCGAGGTCGAGGATAAGTACGTGTCGGTGGCGCGCATCTTTGATACCGCCGACGAGATCCCTGAGAGCTACAAGGGCAACAAGTACGTGCGTACCAAGCGCGACGAGATCACCTCGCTCATAAGCTATGCCGTGGGCTGCATGTTCGGTCGCTATTCGCTGGATGTGGACGGTCTGGTTCTGGCCGACCAGGGCGCCACGGTCGACGACTATCTGGCCAAGGTGCCCGATCCCGATCACGTGACCTTTATGCCCGATGCCGACAACGTGCTGCCCATCACCGACGACGAGTACTTTGACGACGACATCGTGCGTTACTTTATCGACTTTGTGCGCACCGTGTACGGCGAGGAGACACTCGAACAGAACCTGGCCTTTATTGCCGAGGCGCTCGGCGGCAAGGGCACCTCGCGCGAGGTGATTCGCACCTACTTTTTGAAGGACTTCTATAAGGACCACTGCCAGACCTATAAGAAGCGCCCCATCTACTGGCTGTTCGACAGCGGCAAGAAGAACGGCTTCAAATGCCTTGTTTACATGCATCGCTACCAGCCTGACCTGTTGGCTCGCATCCGCACCGACTATGTGCATGAGCAGCAGGAGCGCTACCGTGCCCAGATTGGGTATGCCAACGATGCCCTTGTCAGTGCCGAGCGCGGCGAGCGCGTGCGCTTGGATAAGCGCATCAAAAAGCTCAACGACCAGCTCAAAGAGACCATTGCCTACGAGGAGAAACTGCACCACTTGGCAGACCAGATGATTAAGATCGACCTGGATGACGGCGTCAAGGTCAACTACGCCAAGTTTCAGGATGTGCTGGCGAAGATTAAGTAACTGCAGATACGGTAAGGATATTCATGCCCAAGATCGATGTAGAAGAACAGCTCAAGCTGCGATTTTTGCAGCCGTTGTCCTCATGCGCGCCGCGCCGTGTTGTGGTTTGGCACGATGCAGACGACGAGTTTGCTCCTGAGTTTGAGCGATTGGCTGCCGAGGGTTTCGACGGCGTGGGGGCCGATGCCGGCGTAATGCCTGCTCACGGTGACTTTGAGCGCCCGGTGCGCTTTGTTGAGGCCTGCGAGGGCCGTATGTTTGCCGTCAAGAAGCTCATCAACCGCGATGACCTTGCGAGCGATATCTTGCTGTATCGCCGTTGCCCGCGCGGCAGGCTTGAAGGTGATTGGCTTGCCGATGTTGAGCTGTATGCCGATCAGTTCCAGGCTGACTATCTTTCGCTTTTGGCCGATCAGCTGGGCACCGAGAATATCGACGCCGTGCGCGAGAGCCTGCGCGAGCACAAGACGTTCTTTGATGCCAAGACCCGCTGCGCTAAGTTTGCCGCGTGTGTTCCGCATGCCTCGGGCGCATCCGATATCGAGCTCGGCATCCTTACGGTGATTTTTGGCGGTAAAGAGCTTGGTGACGCGCGCCCCGCGTTTGTGCTGCGCGGCTGCATGACCACACTGCTGCACGAGGGCCCCGAGGCGCTGGCCGCGCTGGTGGATAAGTACAGCGTGCGCGATGTTCTCTCTGCCTTTATGTTGCGCTGCTATGGGTTTGATGGGCCGCTTTACGAGCGTGACTCATTGCTTATGCTTGCATCCCATGTGCTCCTTACGGCAGCATCCACCGCGCTTCCCGAGGGAGCGCTCAAGGGGCTTGAGAGCCATGTGGCTCCCGCCTACGGGCCCTATTGCCTTGAGGCGGTGCGTACGTGGGACCAGACCGCCGATACCCAGGCATCGAGCGAGGACCTATTTGAGATTTGCCGTTTGGTTGAGGACGCCCGCGGACTCTTTGCACGGTTCGAGACCCTGCCGATCGATGCGCTGGCTTCGCTTGATGTGTTCCCGTGCGTCAACGAGGTTGTGCTCTCGCAGCTGTTCTGCTCGTTTGCGCAAGGTGCAGACCGTGTTGAGGATGCGCGTGCCTTTGCTGCGCGCCGTTGCGACCTAAGCTGGTACCGTCGTGTCGAGAGCTACTTTGACCTGCTTGTCGCTGTGGCCGATATGTGCGCGTTTAGGCAGACGCACGCGGGTGGGTTCCATCTGGCGCAGTCCCAGCAGGTGTGGGATGCCTATACGTCCGAATGGTATGCCATGGACGCTGCCTATCGCCATGTGTGCACCGCGTATCTGCGGGCACGCTCCGTCGAGTGCGATGCGCTCGAGGAACCTGCCCGCGCCGTGGCGGACTGGGCGGAGAATCTCTACAGCAACTGGTTCTTGGCGGATGCCAATGCCTGCTGGGCGGCTGCTGCGCAAGGGGAGTGGGCCGATTGCGGCTACATCGATGGTCCCGCACGGCAGGATGAGTTTTACTGGCATGTGCTACCCGCCTTTGTGGGTTCTGCCAAAACAACGGTCGTTATTGTGAGCGATGCGCTGCGCTATGAGGTTGCCTGCGACGTTGTAGCGCTGCTCGAGCGCGAACGCGGCGGAAACGTCAAGGTCTCTAGCATGCAGGCGGTCTTTCCCTCCATTACTGAGGTGGGCATGCCCGCGCTGCTGCCACACCAAGCGCTTGAGCTTGCAGCGGATGGCTCGTTTGTGTTGGCTGACGGCATGCCCACTGCCACGACTCCGCAGCGCGAGGCCGTGCTTGCCCACGTTGAGCCCACGGCCCGCGCTTTACGCTCGAGCACATACCTCAACATGACGGGAACCGAACGCAAGACGCTGCTCAAGGACTCAAAACTCGTCTACCTCTATCACAACAAGATCGATGCCACGGGCGAGAAGGCCGCTACGCAGGATGACGTCTTCGGTGCCTGTGCGGACGCCGTGGAGGAACTTGCTGCATTGGCGCGTCGCGTGTGCACCGACGCCCCGGGCGCGCGTGTTGTTATAACGGCGGACCACGGCTTTATCTACACACGTCGGGAGCTCAGCGAGTGCCAGATGCTCGGCAAGCCGGACCTTCCCGTCCTTGACGCTCCCGTCATGTGCGGCAAGCGTCATCTGGTGGTGCCCAACGAGGCTGTGGGCGAGCTTTCGGACGAGGTACGCGGGGTGTTTGTTAATGTTGACATGGGACGTTTAGGCGCCGGTTTTGAGGGGTTTGCCCCGCGCGAGAATGTGCACTTCAAGCGTCCCGGCGGCACTAACAACTACGTCCACGGCGGCATGAGCCTGCAGGAGCTCTGCGTGCCCGTTATCGGGTTTTGGCGTGCGCGCTCGGGTTCCAAGGACTTTGTCGACACGCGCGTGGCGACGCTGCGCGTACTAAGTGAGGGACGCCGAGTGACCAACTCGCTCTTCTCGGTCAACTTGATCCAGGAAGAACCCGCCCAAGGCAAGGTTTTGCCGTGCGAATACGAGCTGGTGTTTACCGATGCAAGCGGCAACGAGGTGAGCGATACGGTCAAGGCGCATGCTAACAAGACTTCTGTTAATTCGCAGGAGCGCGTAGTGCATGCCAAGTTTGCGTTGCATGCAGCGGATGGATTCTCGGCCAAGGGTCCGTACTATCTGGTCTGCCGCGAGCGCGAGACGGGCAAGATCGTTTGGCGCGAGACGTATACCATTGCCGTCTCGTTTGCCCCTGTTGCTGACTTTGGTTTTTAGGAGTGTGCCCTATGTTTGATAGCCATGACGACGATCTGTGGGAAGTCCCCTCGATTGATGTGGATGTGCCCGTGGAGGAGGCCGTGCCTGCCCCGGAGCCGTTGGGTGCTGTGCCCGTTGAGTCTGCGGCGACCACCAAGGACGAATCCTCGACCGATGGCTATGACCAGGCTGTTGACGAGGCTCCCGAGGACGACGACTACGACATGGATGGCCTTGACGGCAAACTGCTCGAGCACTTTGCTGGCAAGATCGTGCGCAAGGACCTGACGGCCCTTATGAAGCGTGGCGCCAACGTGCCAACCTTTGTGCTGGAGTACCTGCTGGGCATGTATTGCTCAACCGATGACGAGGAAGCCGTGGCGGAGGGCCTTGACCGCATTCGCAGGATTCTTACCGATAACTACGTGCGCCCCGACGAGTCCGAGCGCATTAAGTCCAAGATTCGCGAGCTGGGCCGCTTTACCATCATCGATAAGGTGACGGCCAAGCTCGACGAGTACAAAGATATTTACGTGGCCTCGTTTGCCAACCTGACCATCGAGCCGTTTGTGATGCCGGCCGAGTACGTGCGCGACTATTCCAAGATTCTGCAGGGTGGTATTTGGTGCATTATGAGCATCGAGTATCGCCATCCCGTGGATGAGGAAGACGAGTTTGGCATGGAGGTCTTTGGCGACGATGCGCCGCGCCGCTCCAAGGCCAAGCGCAAAAAGCGCGGACCCGAGGATTCTCCGTTTAGCGTGGCTTCGCTCACGCCCATCCAGATGCCCAATTTGGACTTGGATGCCATGATTGACGAGCGCCAATACTTTACGCGCGACGAGTGGCTCAACATACTGCTGCGTTCGGCTGGCTACGAACCCAGCGAGCTTTCCGAGAAAGAGCGCCTGCACTTTATCGAGCGCATGGTGCCGCTGATCGAGCGCAACTACAACCTGTGCGAGCTGGGTCCCCGCGGCACCGGCAAGAGCCATATCTACAAAGAGGTCTCGCCCTACGCCATCTTGCTTTCGGGCGGCCAGACCACCACGGCCAACCTGTTCGGCCGCATGAACTCCATGCGCGCCGATCGCGTGGGCTTGGTGGGCCACTGGGACTGCGTGACGTTTGACGAGGTCGCCGGCATGCGCTTTAAGGACACCAACGCCGTGCAGATCATGAAGGACTACATGGCGAGCGGCAGCTATGCGCGCGGCCGCGACCAGATTAACGCCGATGCCTCCATGGTCTTTGAGGGCAACATCAACGACACCGTGCAAAATGTCCTTAAGACTACGCACCTGTTTGATCCGTTCCCGCCGGAGTTTAACAACGATTCGGCCTTCTTTGACCGTATCCACTATTACCTGCCGGGCTGGGAGATTCCTAAGATGCGCTCGAGCCTGCTGACTGGTCATTACGGTCTGATCACCGACTGCCTGTCGGAGTTTTGCAAGGAGATGCGCCGCAAGGACTTTACGCACCATATCGACCGTTACTTCCGCTTTAACAGCGACTTTAACAAGCGTGACGAGATCGCCGTGCGCAAGACCTTTAGCGGCCTTGCCAAGCTGCTGTTCCCCGACGAGGCCATGGACAAGGACGACGTACGCTGGCTGTTGGACTACGCCATCGAGGGCCGTCGCCGCGTAAAGGAACAGCTCAAGATTATGGCGGGCGTTGAGTTTATCGACGTTAACCTGGGCTATATGGATGCCGACAACCCGCAGGACGTGCACGTGGTGCGCGTGCCCGAGCAGAGCGAGGACACGCTGATTCCAGACGGGCCGCTGCTGTCCGGCCACGTGTTTGGCGTGGGCAGGTCGCAGGGCGGCGAGGTTGCCGTGTACAAGTTGGAGAACAAAGCCGTTGCCGGCGAGTGCAAGTTTAAGCACGAGGGCGTGGCCTTTAACAAGCCGGTGCGCGATACGCTGGAGGCTGCCTTCGACAACTTTGTGAACCTGGCGAACCGCGTGGCGCCGGGCATGCACATTGGCTCCAAGGATTACCTGCTGTTCTACAACGACCTGCAGAGCAAGGGCCTGTCCGAGGAGGTTTCGCTCGCCGAGTTTGTGGGCCTGTGCTCTGCGGCGTGCAATCGTCCGGTGATGCCCGCGCTGGCGATTCCGGGAATCTTGCGCATGTCGGGTTCTATGGATGAGATCCGCGGGCTCGAGGACATTATGCGTGTGGCCAAAAACGCCGGCGCCAAGCGCGTGATTTTGCCGCTGAGTGCCATCGCGGGCCTGCAGAGTGTTTCGTCTGAGATTATCTCGGGCCTGAGCCCGGTGTTCTACATGGATGGCGACCCGGTTGATGCCGCGAAGAAGGCGCTGGATCTGTAGAAGTGCGGGCGAGCGGGCTTGCGTGCTCGTGGGCCCGCGGGCGTGTTGGTGTGTAGTGCGTGAGGAGGCCTTGCCATGGCGGGCGAGCGTTCTGTTGGCGAGCTGCTCGACGAGCTGTTTGGCTTTGAATCGGTAGCCAAGCGTCAGACGGCGCTTGAGCAGTACGATCGCGGGGAGTTGGTGCGCAAAGCACGCTCCCGCGAGCTGCTGGGCGTGCTTAGGGGCGTCAAGGCTTCCGAGCACGCTGCGCGCGAGTCTGCTGTGCGGGCTGTTGATGGGTATGTTCGCCGTGTTGAGAGCGCCGCGCTTGCACGCGCTTGCAAGCAGGCGGGCATTGTTGGACCGCTGCGGATGGAGCGTCGCTATGCTGCCTTTTTGCGCATGGAGGACAAGGCCGAGCTGCTGACGCGACTGGAGCAGACACTTGCGTTTATCGAGGTAAAGCTGCAGGCCAATACTGCGGCCAGGGTTCGCGCGGCGTATGATGCCGCGGGGGCTTTGGTGTTGCAGGACGCGGCGCGTTTGAGTGGCGTGCGCGTTGCCGAGGCCGTGCCTCTGGATGCTGATCTGCTGTGTACGCAGCTGGAGCAGATGCGCTGTGCCGCCGACGCGACGGACCTCGCGGGTATGATCACAGCGACGTTTGAGTCCGAGCTGCGTGCGACGGGGTCGCAGGGTGCCGGCGGGTCTGCGAGCGATGCTGCTGGCGATGTTGCTGGTGACGTGGCGTTGGAGCGTGAACTTACCAACGTACGCGGCGCTGCGCAGCGAGCGCGCTTGGCGGCGCAGGCGTATCGGGCCGAGCGCGCCGCCCACGTTGCGGGGAGCACGGTGGATCCGGTATTGCTGCCCGAGTCTGCGCGCGTTGCGTGCGAGACGGCGTGCGATGCCGGGGAGCTTTCCGAGTTGCTCGCTCAGGTTAAGAAGTCGTTTGAGACCTACCGTCGAGTTGTTGCCGACGGCGGGTTATTCTGCGCGTTTGGCTCTGGCTCCCCGCATGGGATTTGCAGGGGCTCGAGCTATTTCGACTATGATTCTCGGCTTGACGAAGACGTGCTGGTGGGCGAGTACGACGGCGCTACCAGGCACGATGTTCGGCGTAAGGTTCCGATTCCCGAGCTTGTTGATGAGGCTTTGGCCGAGGACGGCGACTCGCTCGAGGTTGCCGTGGCGCGCATGCGCGAGTTTAACGGGCGCCGCTACGATGGCGTGCTGGACGAGGACCCCGCGCGCCATGTAAATGCGTTTTGGTATGGACTCAAAAAACTCAGTCAGTATTGCGAGGCCGCCGTGCGTGTGGACGAGCGTGCTTGGGATTGCTTTATCGATAAGGTACAGTTCGCCTACGATGAGCCCGTGGGGCGCCTGGCCACGAAGATGGACGACAAACAGGTTGCGGCTTTTGTTGCAGCCGTGAATGCGCTCGGCGCTGCTGAGTAGGGGTCTGATCCGGTAGGAGGTTTCACTATGAAGATCGATGTCGATGTTGACCAGCTGCGCGAGAGCCTGCTCGACCGCGCGGGGAGTGCGGCGGGCGTGGGCTTTCCGGCCGCCATGCTCGACGTAGTGGATATCGAGGATGAGTCGCCCCAAGAACTCCTAGCTCGAGCCGAACGCGAAGGCCTCGACCTCCGAGACTTTGCCGTCGACGACGACTGCGGAGCGTCTGACGACTGGTGACCCCGGGTCAGTTCATCCTTTTCTTCCTGAGATATAAGAGAAATCCCTTTTTGAACGTCCTTCGGGTTCCAAAAAATAGCCGATCAGTCTTTGTATCTTCCTTGCTGTCAAACTTGATAGCCGTTAGCTCGATCGTACAGATGTAGTCAGCAACTTGGAATAGCCGGTAGGCTCGTGGTGTGGCTTCTCGGTATACGATGACATCCCTTGCTAGAACGTATTCAAGCGCAGAATGAATGACCTCCGTTACAATCGGTTGGCCGTTGTCGTAGTAAATCTTAACGGTGTCGTATCGCTGGAAGAATTCCAGATGGTCGAAAAGTTCAACTGTGAGGTCTCGCCTCATTCTCTCCGCGAGACCGTTTTGATTGCCGGCGAATTCGCTCATTCGGTATTGCAGACAGAGATAGCGTATGGGGAGATGCTGAATGAACGCGCGAAATGCGCTCAACATATGCCTTCGCTGCTCCTTGGGAAGATCTTTGTAGTCGCCGTTTCCATTCAGTAGGGGTCCTGCATGAAAAGGCGTATTGGGAAGCGAGGACTGCGACAGGGCGCGCTCGTAGCGGTCAATGCGTTCAACGATTGCATCGTTTTGATCGTGAAAAACGAGGGTGACGAGGTAGTAGTTGGAGACGCCTCCGAGGTCGCCAGATTCGTCAACAAAGACGGAGAGTTCGCTCATGATGGGCCTCCATTTTTGCAAAAAAATGCCGGGGGTAAGACCCCGGCTCTTGGAGGCCCCTCTTTTGGAGGGAACCGTATTCTTTATACCATGAGATAAGGGGTGCTTTCAAGTAATATTATAATAAGCAAACATATGTTCGTCAAACTACCTGCGAAAAGTCCTTAGCCGTCCAGAGGTGGGTAGAGCGGCTCGTAAATTGCTGACGCAATGGGCCGGCGTTTTCCCGAGAAGTATTTAGTCTTGACTCGCATAAAAAATGCCGGGGGACATCCCCCGGCTCTTGGAGGTCCCTTTATTCGAGGGTACCGATTTCTTTATAGCATGAGATCGGACGGCTTTCAAATGGCGCCATGTGGATGGGATGGGATGGCGCGCCTGATAAAGCCCTCAATGAATGGCATCTAACTAGCGTTCGTGATATAAAGAAATCGGTCATCTCAAAAGAGAGAGGCTTCCAAGTGCCGGGGACGTTCTCCCCGGCTTTTTTCATTTCGGTGTCAATTCAAATGTTTTTCAACCCATCCCACCCATAAGTTGCGGTGAAATAGGGACTGAAATGGCTGTTCAGAAGCCTATTCAATCCCTATTTCACCGCAACTTATGGGTGGGATGGCTACGACGCCAGCGTGGCGATGACGGCTTCGTCGCCGGCGTATATTAGGGTGTTGCCGTCGGGGATGATCGTTTGGCCTTCGCGCTTGAGCATCACCACAATAAACGGACGCTTGCCCTGCGGTACATCGCGCAGGCGCTGGCCGGCCAGGCGACCGTGGGGTGTCACGGTGACCTCGCGCAGCGTAACCTCGGCACGCTCTTCGAACGTTGGGGCGGCCATCACCAGCAGATCGCCTTCCTGGATCACGGTGTCGCCATTGGGCAGTACCGGGTGCGCGCCGTCGCGCAGCACCAGGACCACGAGCATGTCTGTGGCGCTGCCAATGTCCGCGAGCGAGCGCCCGGCAAACGGATGCCCCGCGCCTACCTTGAGCTTGACGAACGACATACCGTCCTCGTCGCGGTAGTCGTTAAAGGTGCGGCGCACGTCGCCGGTCGCATCGATCATATCGAGCTTCTTCGCCACCGCCGGCAGCAGCGAGCCCTGCACCACAATGCTCGACACGGCAATCGCAAACACCAGGTCAAATAGGTCGTGTCCGCCGGGAACGCCGGCCACCACGGCAAAGAGACTAAAGACGACCGAAGCTGCTCCGCGCAGGCCCGCCCAGCTTACGAGCGCGACCTGGCGGGGGTTCGTCTTAAAGGGCGCCAGGAGTACGCCGACGGCGATGGGGCGGCTCACGAAGAGCATAAACGCCATGAGCGCCAGGCCCGGCAGCAGCATCTGCGGCAGGCGCGCGGGCGTCACGAGCAGGCCGAGCAAGAAGAAGATCGTCATCTCGGCCATCTCGGTGAGGGTGTCAAAGAAGTGCGCCATCTCGACTTTGCCGGTGATGTCGCTGGCACCCAGCACAATGCCGGCCAGGTATACAGCCAAAAAGCCGTTGCCGCCCAGGTAGCTCGGCAGCGCGTAGGCGACGATGGCCACGGCGAACAAAAAGATGGTCTGCGCGCCCTCGGCCGTTGCGTGCGCGCGTTCAATCAGGCGGCCCGCCGCCCAGCCGATGGCAAGGCCCAGGCCCACGCCCAGGATAATCTGCTTGGCCAGCAGTGCGGGAATGTTGATGTCGCCGCCGGCCGCGAGTGTGGCGAGCACGGCAGTGAGCATGTAGGCGACGGGGTCGTTGGAGCCCGATTCGACCTCGAGCAGTGAGTCGGTGCCGCCCCTCAGCGACAGGTTGTGCTCGCGCAGAACGCTAAAGACACTTGCCGCGTCGGTGGATGCCACGACCGATCCCAGCAGCAGGCCGCCGATCCAGTCGAACCCCAGCGCGAAGTGGACGAACACGCCGGTGATGCCGGCAGTGATGACGACGCCGAGCGTGCTCAGCAGCACCGCCGGCGCAGCGACGGGCTTGGCGCGGTCGATATTGGTGTTAAAGCCGCCGTAGAACATGATGAACAGCAGCGCCGTGCTGCAGACGGTTTCGGTGAGCGCATAGTCGCTAAAGTCGATGTGTGCCGGGCCGTTGACGCCCAACAGCATGCCCAGCGCGATAAAGATGAGCAGGGTGGGGAAGGGGAGTTTTTTGCCGACGGGTTTGATGGTCAGGCACAAAATGATGACGAGGCCGATAAAGAGAAGGATCTGGTTCATGGATAGTGTCCGCTCCTGGGTGGTTGGCGTGGCACGGTCAGTTGTCTGCGGTTATTTGTACCCAAAGATGGTGGGTTTATGGGGTTGGATTGCGGGCGTGCGCGATATCGTCATAGACGGCTGCCGTCTTTGCCTCTGCTCGGAAACCCTTTCCAGCTTTATTGCAACGGAGTACAATGGGTAACGTTTAAGTTCAACTTGAAGTTTTAGTTGCGGCACCGGGCTTCGGCCGCAATGCAAGGAGAGGCGTACCATGGCGATCTATGTGACATCTGATGCTCACGGGCACGTGCGTGCGCTTGACGAGGCCCTGTCTAAGATCTCGTTGACTTCCGACGACACGCTGTACGTGCTGGGCGACATGATCGATCGCGGGCCCGATCCGGTCGGCGTTATTAAGCTCGTGCGCTCGCTGCCCAACGCCCGCGTGCTCAAGGGTAATCACGAGCAGATCATGCTCGATGCCATCATTGGCCAGGATCCGCTCGATGCCGAGACCTGGGATATCAACGGTGGCTGGACGACGCGCGAGCAGCTCAACGACATGGAATTTGAGGCATACGAGGAGCTCGTGCGATGGATGGCCGCGCTGCCGCTCTACGCGGTGGTCGAGACCGAGGAGCGCCCGTATCTGCTGGTACATGCTGGAATCGAGATGAAGGCGGCGCGCGCGTTTTTGCTTGAGCATGGCGTCGATTGTGCCGATGGCGTTGGAGCGGTGGGTGCCGATCGCGAGCTGCTGCAGCAGATGCTCGCGGTGCAGTCGTCCGATGACCTGCTGTGGATTCGTCACGGCTATTGGGATGTGCCGACCGGGCTGCTTTCTGCCGAGGGCAAGGGCCCGATCGTGGTGAGCGGTCACACGCCCACGGTATCGCTTGGGCGCTATTGCGAGGTCGGTGGCCTGGCGGGGCTCGATGAGGAATCGGGACGCGGGCAGATCGTGCACTTGGGCGGCGAGGACACCGCCGGTGTGCCCGATCGCATCGACATCGACTGCGCCGCCGCCACCGGCTCCGAGTTCGGCCGCGTGGGCATCCTGCGCCTGGACGACGGGGCGGAGTTCTACGCGAACATCAATCCGGGCGAATAATCGGTGCAAGGGGTAGCTAATTTGGGAAGGGGTTTTTGACTACTTTTGCCCTTCTGCCCGCTAATTGATTTCTCTGGGACGGGGATTAAATAATTATTTGGCTGCCCGCTGGCTAAGTGAGTAGACTTTTTTGGAAATGCCGAGCACCCAACATATTTGCCTCAATAAAACCGCAGGTCACAGACTTGTGGTCTGTCGGTGTGGTCGGGGATTCAGTAAAAATCTACTCACTTAGTTTTACGTGATGCATATTGTCTTCAACGAGACACCAGCCGGGGCGATTCCATCGCAAATTCCGGTGACCGGGGGCAGCTAATTAGGCGCTGTATGGGTTGCGGTCGCGTTCGATGCGTTGGCGGATGTGGGCGTACTCGATAATCAGTAGCACCAGGAGTAGGGCCATGATGGCTAGGTAGCTCACCACAGCGCCCATCAGACCCAGCAGCTTAATCAGGATCACCGGCAGCACCACGCTTACGGCGAAGCAAATCAGGTAGATCTTGGTGACGTCGCCGGCATGGCGCAGCACCGTGATGATGGCGTAGATAAAATCGATGGCCGCGGTGACGCCGCCGGCGACGACCATCAGCAGCGCCAGCGTACGGTAGCGTTCAAAGCTGAGACCGTACATAAAGCTCATGAGGGGAATACCGGGACCTGCCATAAATGCGGCGCACACGCCGGTGATGACCACGATCAGCGCCATAACGGCAACAATAATCAGGTCAAAGCGACGACGCTTGCGAGGATTGGCCCAAATGCTCGACAAGCGCAGGAGCTGCGGTTTATAGACAAATCCAATGCTCAACAGAATAGCCTGCGCCGGAAAGAACAGTGCATTAAAGTACAGCTGATACTTGTAGGCCAGTGTGCCTTCCATCACAAACTTGGGCATGCTCTCGATAAGATTGAACAGGAATAGCGCGCCAAAGAGTGGGGCGCACTGGACAAACAGGTGGCCGACCTCGCGCAGGCTCACTCGGCGCGATTTTTCGGTCTCGAGCAGGGCGAGCGGCGCGGTGACCAGCACGAGCGAGGCGATCGCGGCGATGCCCATGGCCATGGCCGCGATGGGCATGCTGCGCGTGAGGAACAGCGCCACGCTGAAGACCGCGATGACGCCGACGGAGCGTAGCGTTTGGCTCATGCCAGCCAGGTAGAGCTTGTCGGCCTGCTGCAGGCGGCCTTCGTACACGTCGGCGACGCCGTCGATGACCTTATACAGGTAGACGCCCAGGCCGATCGTCGCCATTTGCGCGTCATAGCCGCGGGCGCTGCTGTACATGAGGCCGCAGCCTAGGGCGAGCGCTCCGCAAAGCCAGCGGTTGAGCTGGTAGGAGGCAAAGGACGTCTTCTCGTCGATGTCCGAGACCTGAAAATTGCGCACGCCGTAGTTGCACGCGATCATGATGAGCGTGCCGGTGACAAAGGCGATGGAGAATTTGCCTGCTTCTTCGGCGCCCACGAGCTGCGTAGACACGATGGTGAGCAGCGGAAACGCCAAGCCCCACACGGCGGTGCCGAGGGTGTTCCAAAGATAGTCGCGACTGGTGGCGTGCTCCTCGTATTCCGCTTCCTGCATGGAGAAGCCGCCGCCGTAGACGGCGCCGAGCAGACGGTTCCACCAGGCGTTGACCATGCGGCGGACGGGGCCGGGCTCCCGATCGTGTTCGCGCCGGCGACGGCGCGTGGCCTGGCTGCTGTCGGGTCCGCCGGCGTTGCGCTGACTCAGCTCCTGGATGCGTGCGAGCTCTTCGGCCGTGTGGGAGGCAGGGAAGAGGCCGTTCTCGATGCGGCCACCCTGGGACTTCGCGGCGCCGTCTCTCGATGCAGCGGGGTTGGAGACACCGTTGCGGCGGGCGATGGCGCGGCGAATGCTATCGAGGGGCGTGATGCTCAAAGCGGGGTCCTTTCTATTGCTGCGCTCTAGTATAGACGCGACGATGTTCGCTCGTGTTTTTGAACAGGTTGTTCGATAATTTCGGCGGCGCCATTCGGTAGTCGGCACTTTGGGAACGTCCCTAAGTGCCGGCATCCGGGGACACTCCTTGGTTGTTGCCTGTTCAAGAGTGTCCCCAACGACTAGTCGTTTAAAAGCGTCCCCAATGACTAGGCCGCTTGCCTGCGATTTTTGACCGTTGGGCGGGCTTGCCGCCCTTGCCGCAAAAACGTTTTTGCATATCGGGTACAACGGGCTTTACGTGAGTAAAGTGCGCGCCGCGTCCACGTGTCGCGTTTTTAAAGGAGGCCCCATGCCTGGTGTTACCCCTGCAGAAGTTTTGTCCAACTTTGGTATTACGCTCGTTGAAGATCCCGCCGAGAATCAGCCCCGCCTGCTGGTCGATCTACCCGCCGCGGAGCTCGTCGAGCACGCTATCCGCCGCGAAGAAGGCCGCATGGCGTCCAACGGCGCGCTGGTGATCGAGACGGGGGAGCGTACCGGCCGTTCCCCCAATGACCGCTTTATCGTTGACACCCCCGATGTTCACGACAAGATTGCCTGGGGCGCGGTCAACCGTCCGCTGTCCGTCGAGAGCTATGAGGCCATCAAGGCCGGCATCGTCGACTATCTCAACGAGCGCGACGTGTTCGTCACCCGTGGCATGGCAGGCGCCGACCGCAACCACACGCGTCGACTGCTCGTTGCCTGCGAGCGTGCCAGCCAGGCACTCTTTATTAAGCAGATGCTCGCCCGCCCGCTCGCCCGCGAAATCGCGCGCACCGGCGAGCCCGACTTCTGCGTGCTCGCAGCGCCCGGTTACCAGTGCGACCCTGCCATCAAGGGCCTCAACTCCAGCGCTGCCGTGGTCATCAACTTCCAGGAACGCGTGATTCTGGTCGCCGGCACCGGCTACTCCGGCGAGATTAAAAAGTCGATTTTTAGCGTCATGAACTATCTGCTGCCCGTCGAGGACGACGTGCTGCCCATGCACTGCTCGGCCAGCATGGATCCCGTCACGCACGAGACCGCCGTGTTCTTTGGCCTGTCCGGCACCGGCAAGACCACGCTTTCGGCCAATCCCACGCGCCTGCTGATCGGCGACGACGAGCACGGCTGGTCCGACATGGGCATCTTCAACATCGAGGGCGGCTGCTACGCCAAATGCGAGGGCCTGGACGCCTTCCACGAGCCCGAGATCTTCAACGCTGTCCGCTTTGGCGCGATCTGCGAAAACGTGGTGCTCGACGAGAACCGCAAGCCAAACTACGATGACATCTCGATCACGCACAACACGCGCGTGGCCTATCCCGTCGAGCATATCCCCAACGCGTGGACTAAGGGCATGGGCACCACTCCGAGTGTCGTGCTGTTCCTGACCTGCGACGCTTTTGGCGTGCTGCCGCCCATCTCGCGTCTGACGGCCGACGCCGCCATGTACCACTTTGTGACGGGCTTTACGGCTAAGATTCCCGGCACCGAGGTCGGCGTCACCGAGCCCACGCCCACGTTCTCTTCGCTGTTCGGCGAGCCATTTATGCCACTCGACCCCATGGTTTACGCCAAGATGCTCGGCGAGCGCATTGCCGACGGCCGCACGCGTGTGTACCTGGTCAACACCGGCTGGATCGGCGGCGGCTACGGCGTGGGCCATCGCATCGAGCTTGCCTACACGCGTTCGCTGGTCGCGCGCGCCCTCGACGGTACCATCGAGGACAGCGAGTTCGTGCACGACGACATCTTTAACGTCGACATTCCCACGACGTGCCACGGCGTGCCCGATGGCATCCTGGTGCCGCGCCAATACTGGCAGAGCACCGCGCGCTATGACGAGGCCGCGCACAACCTGGCGGTGATGTTCGAGGAGAACTTCGAGAAGAAGTACTCGCACCTGCCCGAGTCCGTCAAAGCCGCCGGCCCGCACGTTCAAGTACACGCCGACGCCCGTCATCGCGGCCGCGGGCTGCTGGGACTTCGCCACTAGCTTCTCCGTGAGTCCATATCCACCACAAAGGGGACAGGCACCTTTGTGGTGGTTTTGCTCGCGTGGATGACTCGGGTTACAATACGCCTGACATATCGTCCCCTTCTCCGGATGGGGACAGCGCAAGCGTTCTTGTGACGGCACCGTAGGACTTTGAAGGTGGCCGTTGTAAGGGCGCTTTTTGTTTAGGCGCCCTCACTCGGGCGCGCACAATGAAGGGAGAGCGTATGAAGAGCTTTATTGCCGAGGATTCATTCTGGGAGCTGTTTCCGCAGGCAGCGGTCGGTGTTGTGGTCGTGGAGGGCATGAAGCCCACGGCTCAGATTCCTCAAGAGGACGTGGATGCGATTGCGGCGTTGCTCGACCGCGCCAATATCGATGCGGAGCGTCATCTGACCAGCGACACTATCAGCGAGAACGCACCGGTCAAGGCATGGCGCGAGGCCTATCGTCTGTTCAAGACCAAGAAAGGCGCGCGCTGCTCGATCGAGAACTTGCTCAAACGCGTGCTCAAAGGCAAGCCGGTGGGCCACATTACGCCCGCGGTGGATATTTACAACACGGTGTCGCTGACCTACGCGCTGCCCGTGGGAGGCGAGGATCTGCACTCTATCGAGGGTAATCTGCGCCTGGCGGTTACTGATGGCGGCGACGCATTCCTGCCGCTTGGCGAGGAGACGGATGACCCGACGCTTCCCGGCGAGCTCGCCTACATCGATGATGCGGGCGCCGTGTGCCGCTGCTGGAACTGGCGCGACGGCGTTCGCACGGCGCTGTCCGATGATTCGGCCGATGCGTTCCTGGCGATTGAGTGCGTGGAGCCCGAGCGGATGGGGGATTGCCAGGCCGCGATCGATCGCTTAGCCGAGTTGCTCGAGCGCTATCTGGGAGCGACGGTTGTCGTTAAGACGCTTGTGACTCGCGACAATCCCTGCGTGGAGCTGTAGCGGCGCCTGCGGATCATGCTTGCCGGTCAAAACCACCACAAAGGCGCCTGTCCCCTTTGTGGTGGTTTTTATGTTGATGGGTTAACAAATGGGGTATTTGGGTACGGGTGTCGGCTTATGCGACTAAGATGTTTACCCGTAAGCATTATGCAAGCGAAAGGCGGTCGTCTCCCATGCAGCAGAACGACGAGACACGTTTCGAGGACTTTGTCGGACTGATCAGCGGGCTCTACAAGGAGATCCAGCGCATTAAGACATCCGAGGGCGCAAGGCTGGGCCTCAAGGGCTCCGACGTTATGTGCCTGTACTATCTTGAGCGCAGCAAGGACGGCCTGACTGGCGCTGACCTGGCTCGCATGGCAGGCGTGACCCGCGCCGCCGTCTCGCGTACGCTCGCGCATCTGGAGGAGGGCGGCTACGTCGAGGTCGACGATTCGGGCGATGCCGCCGTTAAGTATCGTGCTCCGGTGCGCCTGACCGCTCTGGGCGGCGAGAGCATGAGCGAGGCCGACCGCATCATCCACGAAGTGCTCGATACCACCGGTAAGGCTATGGGTGTGGAGCAGCGCGAGCAGATGTATGCGTCGCTGCGCACGATTCTCAACACCCTGCGCGAGCTGTAGGGCCGCCAAGGCATTTGCTTCCAATTAACAACTGCATAGTCCTGTTTGAGCGCGTATACCGTGCCGGGGCCTTGCTGTCAAAATTCCCTGCGCGGGACCTGCGCAAGAAAGGATTCGCTATGTCCGTCCGCATTATTACCGATTCCGCAAGCGATATGTCGCCGGCCGAGCACCCAGCACTGGCCGTTTTGCCGCTGTCCGTCACCTTTGGCACCGATGTGTACATGGATGGCATCGACATCGATCACCAGCGCTTTTACGAGATGCTCGTGGAGCGCGATGAGCTGCCCAAGACCGGCCAGGTCAACCCGTACGCGTTTTCGCAGGCCATCGCCGAGGTTCGTGAAGCCGGCGATGAGGCTGTGATTATTACCGTGGGCGCTAAGCTATCAGGCACCAATCAGAGTGCCCGTACCGCACTTGCCGAGGCGCCAGGTGGTGACGTGTTCGTGGTAGACAGCAACAACGTTACCCTGGGCGAGCGCGTCCTGGTCGAGTATGCGCTGCGCTTGGTGGACGAGGGCCGCAGTGCATCTCAGATCGCGGCGGCTGTCGAGGCCGTGCGCGACCGTGTGGTGGTTATCGGCCTGCTCGAGACGCTGGAGTACCTGGTGCGCGGCGGTCGTCTGTCTGCTGCGGCCGGCGCCGTGGGTACGCTGCTCAACGTAAAGCCTGTGGTGGCTGTCGAGGACGGTCTGATCGTGCAGCTGGGCAAGGCGCGCGGTTCCAAGAACGGCCGCAACCTGCTGAACCAAAAGGTCGAAAAGGCGGGCGGCATCGACTTTTCCATGCCGCTGGCGCTCGGCTATACGGGTCTTTCGGATGCGGTGCTCAAGAAGTATATCGAGGACAGCGCGGCACTTTGGGCTGGCCACACCGAGGGCGAGTTGCCCGTTCACACCATCGGCGCCACCATCGGTACCCACGTTGGCCCCGGCGCCGTAGCAGTAGCCTTCTTCCAGCCCGCCAACTAACCGACCTGCCATAAACCACCACAAAGGGGACAGGCACCTTTGTGGTGGTTTATGCTTTTCCGGATGGAAGGGAGCGAGCAATGGCGTCTGAGGGCTTTTTTGAACGGGTGTACGAGGTGGTCGAGCAGATCCCCGAGGGGATGGTCGCCACGTATGGCCAGGTGGCGCTGCTTGCCGGTCGTCCACGAAGTGCGCGGTACGTGGGGTATGCCCTGCATAGTAATCCGCGCCCCGGCCAGATTCCCTGCCATCGTGTGGTGTTTGCCGACGGTCGCATTTGCGAGAGCTTCGCTTTTGGCGGTCCCGATGCTCAACGTGAGCTTTTGCTAGGGGAGGGTGTGGCGTTTAAGGACGACATGCACGTCGACTTGGCCGCCTGTCGCTGGCCTGCCGGGCTCTAGCGGTTCTGCCGTGGCGAAAACCACCACAAAGGCGCCTGTCCCCTTTGTGGTGGTTTTACGCTGTAGGTTTACCAGAGCTAACTTATGGAGAAGGTGTGGTGGCGTACTTTGCCGTCAGAAAGTAAACCACGGTGAACTATATTGGTTTCAGCAACGGAGCAGGCAATAGGCGATGAAAAAGCCTGCCCTGTTGAGTTTGATTCGCATTCCTCCCCTCTGTGCGATTCAACGGTGTACTTCGGGAACAGGCCCGCTGGCAACTAGCTGCCGGCGGGCCTGTTCCTGTTTGTCGAGGGGGTGCGATGGACGGAGCCGAAGCGGTCCGGCTCCAAAAAAGGCGGACGCCGTAGCGCCCGCCCTAAAGCAATCGAAAGCTCAAGCCAGCAGATCGGTCTAGTACACCATGCCCATGGCGTCCTGAACCTCTGCCAGGGTCTGATCGGCGATCTCGTTGGCGCGACGGTTGCCCTCGTGCAGCACGTCCTTCACGTAATCCAGATCGTTCTCGTAGCGCTGGCGACGCTCGCGGATAGGTGCGAAGTACTCGTTGACGGCCTCGGTCACGTACTTCTTGAGCTGGCCGGAGCCGCCCATGCCAATCTCCTCGGCAATTTCGACCTCGGAGCGACCGGTGCAGATGGCGGCCGTCGAAAGCAAACCGGACACGCCGGGGCGGTTCTCGGGATCGAACGTGATCATGCGCTCAGAGTCGGTCTGGCTCTTCTTGATGCGCTTGGCCGTCTCCTCAGCGGTCATCGAGATGTTGATGGCGTTGCCGTAGCTCTTGCTCATCTTGCGACCGTCAAGTCCGGGCAGTAGCGGGGTCTCGGACAGCAGCGCCTCGACCTCGGGGAACACCTTGCCGTAGCGGTTGTTAAAGCGGCGGGCGATGGTGCGGGTGAGCTCGATGTGCGGCAGCTGGTCGCGGCCGACGGGCACGACGTTGCCCTTGCAGAACAGAATGTCGCAGGCCTGGTGCACCGGGTAGGTGAGCAGAAGGCCGGTAAGCTCGTGGCCCGAGGCCTCCATCTCGGCCTTGACCGTGGGATTGCGCGCCAGCTCGGCCTCGGAGACCAGCGACAGGAACGGCAGCATGAGCTGGTTGGCGGCGGGCACGGCGGAGTGAGCGTAGATCATGGTCTTGTCGGGGTCGATACCGCAGGCAAGGTAGTCCATGACCATGTTGTACACGTTGTCCTGGATGTGCTCGGTGGTGTCGCGGTCGGTGATGACCTGGTAGTCGGCGATGAGTACGTTGGTCCTGGCGCCCATGTTCTGCAGCTCCACGCGGCCCTTGAGGGTGCCAAAGTAGTGACCCAGGTGCAGACGGCCGGTGGGGCGGTCGCCGGTAAGCATGGTGAACTTCTCGGGCGTCTTGGCCAGGCCCTCGCGAATGGCGTTGCTCTTTTGCAGCGCGACTTCGTAGCTGTTCTCGTTTGGCATGATTGCTCCTAACGTTCGTTCGCAGGTTTTGATGATAACGCGTTTATTGGAGGGGCGGGGCGTAAGTAGGCGAGGGGCGGGAGAGGGGTGGCTTGTGCGATGGGCGCGGCGTGGCCGCGCTTGGCCAACGGTGCCTTGGCACATCCTCGGCAGCTTGCTCTAGAGCTTGTGGTGGCGCTCTTCTTTGCGCTCCTCGGCTGCCTGCTCCTCCTGCTTAAAAGCGGGGTCGTCGGGGGTGACCAGCTCGTCCTCGTGCGTGCGCTTGTTGTAATGGTGGCGTAGCACGGGTTCAAACAGGTGCAGGTGCTTGGCGAAGGCAGCCGAGCCAATGGCGAGCACGGTAAAAATGAGCACGCGCATGGGCACCTCGACCTGATTGATGGCGGCGGCGCCGGCCGAAAGCATAATGCACCAGGCATAGATGAGCAGCACAGCCTGTTTTTGGTTGTAGCCTTCTTGGATCAGGCGGTGGTGGATGTGGCCCTTGTCGGCCTGCCCGATGCTAATGTGGGCGCGCTTGCGGCGCACAATGGCGCTAAACGTGTCGATGATGGGCACACCGGCAACGATGAGCGGGATGATAAGCGAGGTGAGTGCGGCGGTGCGGCTCACGTTGAGCAGCGAGATGGAGCCCAGCGCAAAGCCCAGAAGCAACGACCCCGAGTCGCCCAAGAAGATACTTGCGGGGTTGAAGTTGTAGCGCAAAAAGGCCAGACAGGCGCCAAAGAGCGCAATGGAGAGCGCGGCGGCGTCGATGCGGCCCGAGAGAACAGCCATCGAAAACATGGTGAACGATGCGATGCCGCAGATGCCCGTGGCCAAGCCGTCGAGGCCGTCGATGAGGTTAATGATGTTGGTGAATGCCACCAGATAGATCACGGTAATGGGGTAGGCGAGCCATCCGAGCATGATCTCGCCGGGAGCAAACGGGTTGACGATGACGCCGATCCGCAGGCCGCCCATGCAGGCGATAAGCGCGGCGAGGACCTGTCCGGCCAGCTTTTGCTTGGGCGTGAGCTGGAAGACGTCGTCGATGGCGCCGGTCGCAAAGATAACGGTAAAAGAAAGCGCAAGTATGGGGTAGCTGATGTGCAGACGGGGGTGGGGCACCAAAACGGGCGGCCAACCCAGGTACCAGGTGCCCAGGATTTGCACAGTGCAGGCGACGACCAGGCCCAAAAACACCGCCGTTCCGCCCAAACGCGGGATGGGCTTGGTGTTGATGCGGCGCTTAGAAGGATAGTCGACGGCGTCGAGCTTGATTGCCAGGCGCTTGACCAGGGGTACCGTGAGGAAGGTCGTGATAAAGGCCGCCGCTGCCACGCATAGGTACGGTATGTAGCTCGGGGATGAAGCCATGAATCTAAAAACCGCCAAGCGTCGAAGGAAAAGGTCAGAAGAACGCCATGCGCAAAGGGCATAGCCGAACCATAATACTCGACCAAGGGGGGTGCATGGAATTGCACGCAGCGATAATCACGCGCTTACCAGATATTGGGATGTTGTCGATGGCTTGTCGGGATGCCGGCGGGGATCCATATGGACTGTAATGGTGATTTTCGGCAAAAGAAAACCACCCCCCACGTTACGAAAATGAACCCACCTAAAACAGGTGGGTGCCCTCATCGACTGTTCCAGCGTCCTTAACAACGAAGGATACCTGTACTAGGTACGACTGTGTGGGCTCCCTAAATAAACGCGACGGTTCACCCAGTTGCTCCGCGGGGGGCGGAATACCTACATCATAAAGCGGCACTTTATCGATTCCAGTCTTGACATTACAAAAATCGTGTCGGACGATTACGGCGCCTTGGGCTCGAGCCGTCTGTGGGGTTGATCCCTTTACGTTTGAGCTGCTGAATCGTTGTTTTGGAGCATGGTTTTATGCCGACGTCGTTGACCGAACTTTTTTCGCCCGCCTGCCATTTGTGTCCGCGCCGTTGCGGTGCGGCGCGCGATGAGGGCGCGCACGGCGTCTGCGGTGCTAACGACACGCTCAAGGTGGCCCGCGCCGCGCTTCATATGTGGGAGGAGCCGCCTATCTCGGGCGAGGCCGGTTCGGGCACGATCTTCTTTAGCGGCTGCTCGCTCAAATGTATCTACTGTCAGAACCACGAGATCTCGACCGGCAATTTTGGCCTTGAGATTTCGCCTGAGCGCCTGGTCGAGATTATGCTGGAACTGCAGGACCAGGGTGCCAACAACATCAATTTGGTGACGGCGACGCACTATGCGCACCTGTTGCCTGCCGCGATTGCCGCGGCACGGGCGCGCGGACTGGTTATCCCAATCGTCTACAACACGAGTGGTTACGAGCGCGCGAGTGCCGTGGCGGCGCTGGGCGACCTGGTCGATGTGTGGCTCACCGACTTTAAATATGCCGATGCCGGGCTTGCGCAGTCGCTCTCCCATATAAAGGATTACCCGCGTGTGGCCGTGTCGGGTCTGGCCCAGATGGCGCGCGAGATCGAGCGCCGCGGGGGAGAGTTGGTGGACGAGGACGGGCTTATGAAGCGTGGCATGATCGTGCGTCACCTGGTGCTTCCGGGGCATGCAGACGATTCGTGTCGCGTGCTGGACCTGGTGTGGCAGACGGTGGGCGACGTGCCGATCTCGGTTATGAACCAGTACACGCCCAATGCGCTCATGCGCGAGCAGGGCGGCGACCTGGCACGCGCCGTGACGCGTGAGGAGTACGAGCAGGTGCTCGACCATGCCGACGACCTGGGTTTTACGACGATGTTCTGGCAAGAGGGCGGCGCGGTAGACGAGAGCTTCACCCCCGCCTTCGACACCACCGGCGTCCTCACCAGCGCAAAGTAGAGCGCACGCTGATGATTTTTCTGGGACGGGGATTAAAAAATCATCGAGAGGATCGCCTGTTCGAAAAGTTGTCAAAATAGCCGCGTCCCAAAAAGACTGGTTATTGGGCGTTGACAGTTGGCGAGCCGTAGGTAAAATATCGACTTGTCCTGGGGACGTAGCTCAGTTGGGAGAGCGCTGCCGTCGCATGGCAGAGGCCGAGGGTTCGACTCCCTTCGTCTCCACCCATGGATTTGATAAGCCGCTGACATTGTGTCGGCGGCTTTTTTTAAAAGAAAGGGCTATATCATGGCCGAGCTTGAGTCCCAACCATTGTCCGACGAGGAGCGCGCCGAGTTGGAAGAGCTCCGCGCTGAGAAGGCCCGCCGCGAGGCTCGGGAAGAGGCCCGTCGCGAGCGTGAGGAGCTGGCTGCCCTGCGTGCCGAGCGTGCGAAGGCCGAGGAGGCCGCCGCGAACGCCGCATCCGCATCGGCGCCCGCGCCCGCACCCAAGCCCGCTGCTGCGAAGCCTGCACCTGCCGCGCCCAAACCTCAGCCTAAAAAGGCCGCCCGTCCCAAGTCCGTCGAGCCCAAGCCGAGCCGTGACGAGATGACCTTTGCCCAGCGCATGGTTACCTCCAAGGAGCCTATGGGCGAGAACGAGATCCCTGGCATGGCGCCGGCTCAAAAAATCATCATTGTCCTTGCCCTCATCGCGTTTGTCATCTTTATGGGCTACACGATCCTGACCAGCATGGGCCTGCTCTAACCGACTCGCATCGGGCGTCATGTCCGCATGCTCTGCTCTCGTCCAACCCTCAAATTCTGCACCACACATCCGAAAGGTCGCCCCATGGCTTTGACCGACATCTCGCATCCCACCGACATTGCAATGCTCACCGATCTGTACGAGCTCACTATGGCCCAGGGCCTGTGGGAGAGCGGCAAGGCCAATGAGCAGGGTTGTTTTACCGCGTTTTACCGCGACCATCCCTTTGGCAGCGCCTATGCCGTCATGTGTGGCACCGCCGAGCTGCCCGAGCTCGTCGAGAACCTGCGCTTTACGCCCGAGGATATCGACTACCTCGCCTCGCTTGAGGCCCCTGCCGGCGGCGCGATGTTCAAGTCCGCATTCCTCGACTACCTGCGCGATTTTCGTGCGCATGTAAATATCGACGCCGTCCCCGAGGGCGAGCTCGTCTTTCCGCGCGAGCCCATGGTGCGCGTCACCGGTCCTGCGCTCGAGTGCCAGCTGCTTGAGACGGCGCTGCTCAACATCGTCGGGTTCCAGACGCTTGTCGCCACCAAGACGGCGCGCGTGGTGCTCGCCGCCGACGGTCGCCCCGTGGCGGAGTTTGGCCTGCGCCGCGCCCAGGGTCCCGATGGCGGCCTGGCCGTTGCGCGCGCGAGCTACGTTGCCGGCTGCTCCTCTACGTCCAATGTGCTCGCCGGCCGCCGCTATGGTATTCCCGTCTTTGGCACGCATGCGCACAGCTGGGTGATGAGCTTCGATTCCGAGCTCGAGGCCTTCCGCGCCTTTGCCAAGTCGAGCCCCAAGAACTGTACGCTGCTCATCGACACCTATGACGTGCGCGAGGGCTGCGAGCATGCCATTACGGTTGCCAAGGAGATGGAGGCGGTGGGCGAGCGTCTGTCGGCTATTCGCATCGACTCCGGCGACCTCGCCAAGCTCTCCAAGTATGTTCGCGGCCGTTTTGATGCCGAGGGCCTGCCCTATGTGGGGATCTCGGTTTCCAACGATCTTGACGAGTACACGATTCAGTCGCTGCTGGACCAGGGCGCGCCCATCGATAGCTTTGGCGTGGGTACCAAGCTCGCGACCTGCTATGACCAGCCGGCGCTGGGTGGCGTGTACAAGCTTTCCGCCCGCCGTGCGAGCGAGACAGATCCATGGACGCCGGTGGTCAAGCTCTCCGAGCAGCCCTATAAGCGCACGATCCCGGGTGTGCAACGCGTGCGCCGTTATTACGACGGCTTTGGCGGCCCAGTCTGCGACATGATCTACGACGAGGACCATCTGGCGGGGGAGGGCGCCGCGCGCGGCAATACCCTCGTGGCCGTGAATGATGCCGCCCTGGTGACCGACGTGTCCGAACTTGAGTATCGCGAGCTGCTGGTGCCGATCGTGCGCGATGGCAGTGCGGTGGCTCCGCGTGAGAGCATCCAGGACGCGCGCGAGCGCTGTGCTTGGGCGCTCGATCATCTGGACGCAGCTTTCAAGCGCTTCCTGTACCCGCAGACCTATGTGGTGGGCATGGAGCAGGGCCTGGCTCAGGTGCGCGACGAGCTCGTGCGCAAGAACATGGCCGCGGCTTCGGCCTTCCCCTGGGCAAAATGATCCGAAGGGGACGGAGGAAAACGGATCATTTTCGTCCGTCCCGCACCGGGTGCCCCGGCTGCTCCAGCTCGCCCGCCTGCTCAACACTCGATTGGTTTGACGTATGACGACTTCTTATAAAACGATGGTGGTAAAGATCGGCTCGTCCACGGTGGTGGGCGCCGACGGCAAGGTCAACCGCGCCTTTATCGGCGGGCTTGCCGATCAGGCCGCAGCGCTGCGCAAGCTCGGCTGGCGTCTGGTCGTGGTGAGCTCGGGCGCTATCGCCTGTGGCTATCCCGTGCTGGGCTTCGACCGTAAGCCGGTCGGCGACCTGCCGAGCCTGCAGGCCTGCGCTTCGGCCGGCCAGTGCATCATCTCGTCGGCCTACGACGAGGAGTTTCATGCGCGCGACCTGCTCACCTCGCTCGTGCTGCTCACGCGTCACGACACGGCGCGCCGTACGTCCTACCTGCACGCGCGCGACGCCCTGCTGCGCCTGGTGGAGCTTGGCGTGGTGCCGGTCGTCAACGAGAACGATACCGTTACTGTCGATGAGATCAAGTTTGGCGACAACGACACACTGGCGGCGCTTGTGAGCTGCCTGGTTTCTGCCGATCTGTGCGTGACGCTCTCGGACATCGATGGTCTCTATACTGCCAATCCGCATGAGGACCCCACGGCCGAGTTTGTTCCTGTCGTGCATAAGATCGATGCCAAGATTATTGCCTCGGCGGGCGATTCTTCCACATCGGTGGGAACGGGCGGCATGATTACCAAGATCCGCGCGAGCCGCATCCTGATGACGGCGGGCATTCAGAGCGTGATTTGCTCAGGCGAGGAGCCCGATGCGCTCGTGCGCCTCGCCCGCGGCGAGAGCGTGGGCACGCTGTTCGATCCGCCGGCGGAGCGTCTGGACATCGCACCCCGCAAGCTGTGGATCGCACTGGGCGACAAGGCGCATGGCTCGGTGACGGTTGATGATGGTGCTGCGAAGGCGCTGGTTAGCCGTGGCTCTTCCTTGCTTGCGGTGGGTATTCGCGAGGTCGATGGCCAGTTTGCCGAGGGCGATGTGCTCGATGTGTGCGATCCGAGCGGTATGGTCGTCGCCCGCGGTATCGCCGAGGCCGATTCGGACGTGCTGGAACTTGCTGCCGGTCGCCGCCAGGACCAGATCGCCAGCAACCGCCTGCTCGCTAACCTGGCCGAGAAGCCGGCGATACACAGGGATAACCTAATCGTCTTCGCCTAACGGGTCGACGCTGCGCGCCGCCCAGAGCGACAATTTGTCATTCAAAAGGCGAGGCATGACCATCAGGTCTATGCCTCGCCTTTTTCATGCCAACTTGTTCGCTCTGGGCGGCGCTCGCTTCTTTTGTTCGACCTACGATTTAAAGCCACTCGCTTAGGGGCGTTTTCGCTTTCCGTCCTCTACCTGCGGCATTGTCGTTGCCGGCACTTGTTCGGCACTTGGGGACGTTCCTTTTGTGCCGGCAGGTGGGGACTCTCTTTAGTTAGAAGATCCGGCGCAGGTCTCCGCGGTTGAGTGCTTCGTCGAAGAGGCGCTTGAACACCACGCTGCCGTGCAGGCCGTCGTGCTCGAACTCGTTGGTTACCCAGGCATGCGAGTTGCCCACGCGGCTGAGCGTGTCGAGCTGCAGGTCCGAATCCACGTACATGTCGTCGAAATACACCGCGGCCTGGAGCGGCACTTCGTTGCAGGCCAGGCGCTGCGGGTCGTAGATCTTGTCCCAGCTTGTGTCTTCCATCAGCAGGTCCATGGCGGGTTTGAAGGGCTTGAGCTCGGGCATCTGCTCGAACATCCACGGGAACATTGCCTCGCCGGTAAACATGAGCGGGCGCGCGAGGGTGTCGAACTCGGCGCGGTGTGCCTTCTCTTCGGCCGCGGCCCAACCAATGGGCATAGTGTCGCCGTCGGCGTAGATGAACTCCTGCAGTGTCCAGTACAGCGGGTTTGTACGCGTGTTGGTGCGCTCGAAGGCGCGCATCAAAAAGCTGTCAGATACCGAGGCGCCGCAGGCCAGCGTGCCGTCGCCGTCGGCAAAAGCGTGATCGACAATCCAATGCATGCGCTCAAAGCTCGGCTTCATACCAAAGTCGCTGCCCATGAGCTGTAGGCGCTCGACCGTCATCGGTGAGCCGTCGGGCAGCACGGGCTTCTGGGCCTCGAGCGCATCGGCCAGTGCCGCCACGCGCTCGACGTCGGCGGGGTAGCGGTCGTAATACTGCTGAGTCTTGGCCGCCATGCGCGGGAAGGTGTGCGCGTAGACCTCGCTTGCGCTCGCTGGCACATGTGGAATGCCGCCGCAGGTAAAGCTCGCCGCCACGCCTTCGGGGAAGAGCGACAGATAGCTCAACGTCAAAAAGCCGCCGTAGCTCTGCCCGAGTGTGACCCAGGGCTTGCCGCCAAAGCCCACCAGGCGCAGGTACTCAAAATCGCGCACGATGGAGCTGGCGAGGTGGCGCTTGAGGAAGTCAGCCTGCGAGCGTGCGGCATCGGAGCCGGCCGCCGTCGCGCGCTCGCCCAGTGCGGCAATCGTGCGCCCGTCCACGCAGCAACTGCGTCCGGTGCCGCGCTGGTCGGGAAGGACCACGCGGAAGTGCTTGACGGCCTCCTCGATCCAGCCGTCGCTTGTGGGCGACAGCGGACGCGGGCTCTCGCCGCCGGGGCCGCCCTGCAAAAACAGGAGCAGCGGCAGATCGTCGTTGATGCGGTCGGGCGCGCAAACCACGCGGTAGAAGAGCTTGATGCTCTCGGGCGCGCCGGCGATTGGTGCCGGCATGGCGCCGCGGCGCATGGTGCTGCCGACGGCCAGGAGCATCGGCTCCAGGCCGCGCCAGTCAAGGGGGACGTCGATGCTGTGGTCCTCGACGTAAAGGCCGGGGACGTGGTACGAAGTGATGAGGGCCATGTGAGTCTTCCGTTCGTTGCGGTGTTTCGGGTTGACCAATTCTACCGCCGCGGGCGAGGCCATGCGCAAATCGGCTACCATTGTTGCAAACTTCTAGGAGAAAGGGCCGCCCATGTCGGTCGATATAGCCACGTATGTCCACGATCTTGCCGTTGCCGCCAAGGCAGCGTCGGCCTCGCTTGCCACGGCGAGCGATGAGCAGCGCCAGGAGGCCGTGCGCGCCATGGCCGCAGCACTGCGCAACGGTGTCGACTCCATCGTCGCCGCCAACGAGCTCGACATGTCCGCCGCGCGCGATGCGGGTACCTCGGCCGGACTGCTCGATCGCCTGCTGCTGACGCCTGAGCGCGTCGAGGGCATGGCCGCCGGCCTGGAAAAGCTCGCCGAGCTGCCCGATCCCGTGGGCCGCGTGCTCGACCACCGCGTGCTTGCAAGCGGCGTGGACCTGACCCGTGTGAGTGTTCCGCTGGGCCTGGTCGCTATGGTCTACGAGGCGCGCCCCAACGTGACGGCCGACGCCGCAGGCATCTGCATCCGTACCGGCAACGCCTGTATTCTGCGCGGCGGCTCGCTGGCCTATCACTCGTGTGCCATGATCGCCGAGCTGCTGGCCGATGCGCTCGAGGCCAAGGGCTTCCCGCGCGAGGCCGTGTCGATGATCGAGTCCACCGACCGCGAGGCCACTGGCGAGTTCATGAAGCTCCGCGGCATTGTCGACGTACTCATTCCGCGCGGCGGTGCAGGCCTGATCCAGCGCTGCGTGCGCGAGTCGCTTGTGCCGGTGATCGAGACGGGCACGGGCAACTGCCACATCTACGTGCATGAATCCGCCGACTTTGATAAGGCGCTCAACATTATCGTCAATGCCAAGACCCAGCGCGTAGGCGTGTGCAATGCCGCCGAGTCGCTGCTGGTCGACCGTGCCGTTGCTGATCGCTTCCTGCCCGCAGTCGTTGCCGTGCTGCACGACCACGGCGTACTGATTCACGGCGACGAGGCCACGTGCGCCGCATGCGCCGACGCTGGGCTTGCCGAGGGCGACAACTACGTCGCCGCGACTGAGGAGGACTGGGGTCGCGAGTACCTGGCGCTCGAGATGAGCGTGAAGGTCGTGGCAAACGAGGACGAGGCCATCGCACACATCAATCGCTACGGCACGATGCACTCCGAGGCCATCGTTGCCGAGGACACGGATGCTTGCGAGCGCTTCCTCGATGCGGTCGATGCCTCGGCCGTGTACGCCAACGCCAGCACTCGCTTCACCGACGGCGGCGAGTTTGGCCTGGGTGCCGAGATCGGCATCTCGACCCAAAAACTCCACGCCCGCGGCCCCTTTGCCGCCGAGGCCCTCACCACCTACAAATACAAGCTCCGCGGCACCGGCCAGGTCCGCCCCTAAACCCCTCGTAAACGAAAAACCACCACAAAGGTGCCTGTCCCCTTTGTGGTGGTTTTAGGTGGCGTGGGCGGTTAGGCCTGGAAGGTATCGCGGTCGGGGGCGAAGGACTGCATGGCCGCGATGGTGCGGTCAAAGAGCTCGGGGAGCTCCCAGCCCAACATCTCGGCGCCCTGCGAAATCACGTCGCGCGAGCAGCCGGCGGCAAAGCGCTTGTCCTTGAACTTCTTCTTGAGCGACTTGGTCGTAAAGTCCATAACGCTCTTGCTCGGGCGCATGATGACTGCAGCGCCGATCAGGCCGGTGAGTTCATCGCAGGCAAACAGGATCTTTTCCATCTGCAGCTCGGGTTTGGGCAGCGAGGTATTGAAGTCCGACGTGTGCGTCTGGATGGCGCGAATGAGCTCGGGAGACGCACCTTCGCCCTTAAGAATCTCGGCAGCATAGATGGTGTGGTTCATGGGGTCGTCCTCATGCTCCTCCCAATCCAGGTCGTGCAGCAGACCGACGATGCCCCAAAACTCCTCGTTCTCTGGGTCGAACTCGCGCGCAAAGTAGCGCATGGTGCCCTCGACCGTCTCGCCGTGGGTGATGTGGAACGGATCTTTGTTGTGCTCGTTGAGCAGTTCGAACGCACGGTCGCGGGTGATTCCGGCGGTAAGCGGCTCTGCCATAAGAGACTCCTTGTGCTCGTGGGTATCGATAAGAATGAATACTACTAGAACAAGAAAACCACCACAAAGGTGCCTGTCCCCTTTGTGGTGGTTTTTGGCGCGGATGGGTTAGTTGAGGGCGGCTTGGGCTAGGCGAGCTTCGGCGTCCTCCTCGGTGACGCCCAAGGCCACGGCGAACTCCTCGATGGAGCGGCGCTTGGCCTCCTTGAGTACGCGCATGTAGTAGGAGCTGGGTTTTTTATCAGCTTCCTCGGCCTGGCGAATGCGGTGCATCATGGTCTTTGCCACGCGGACCGTCTCGGGCGCGCCAAGCTTGAGCTGCTGCTTAAAGTGTGTCTCCTCAAGCGAGCTGTTGCGCTCGGTAAAGGTGTCGCACTCCAACTCGTCATAGTGGCTCAGCAGGTGCTCGGCATCTTGCTGCGAGATGGCGGCGTGCAAACGGTCGGCCTGCGCCACGGGGTACATGAGGATCGTCTGCGCATGTCCCTGCTTGGTCTCGAGTAGCAGCATGGGCTGCGGTGTGTCGTCCCTAAAACCGACGACGGTGCAGACTCCCTGGCCCGGATGAATGACGTGTTGACCGATTGAGAACATGCTACCTCCAACTTATACGAATTTACGTATGTCTAGAATAACACGCTGACGTGCGCAAACCCGTACTTTATGCAGGAAAAGCACACAACTCTGATAGGTAAGAGTATTCGATAACAGACGCAGCTCATTCACACCTTTATGCATTTTCAACGCCTGCATAATCTGCAGGCAGACCGGCATCTTTGAGTGACTCCATACAAGCTGTAGTCATTTTTGTGCATATGCAATATCTATTAGCTTTACCCTGCGACAGTGCCCGTCGCTTGTGATAGAGTGCTACAAACTCTGGCTTTTGCCCTACGAGTGACCAAGAGCTCGGGGGCTTTAACACAAGGAGGATCTATGCCCGAGAAGATTGAAGAGCTGGTACGCGCTGCGCTTGCTGCGGCCCAGGAGGCCGGCGACCTTTCCGCATTTGAACTTGACGATTGCGCTATCGAGCGACCGGCTGACACTTCTCATGGCGAGTGGACCTCTACCATGGCCCTGAAGTCCGCCAAGCTGGCCCACTGCGTCCCGCGCAAGATCGCCGAGGCCATCGTTGCCCATATGCCCGAGGACCCCGCGATCGAGAAGGTCGAGATCGCAGGCCCCGGCTTCATCAACTTCTACCTCTCCGTTGCCGTCAAGAATGCCATCTTTGGCGAGGCTCGCGAGAAGGGCATGGACTTCGCTAAGTCCAACGTCGGTGGTGGCCTGAAGACCCAGGTCGAGTTCGTTTCCGCTAACCCCGTCGGCCCCATGCACATCGGCCACGGCCGCTGGGCCGCGCTGGGCGACTCGCTCTGCCGTGTGATGGACCACGCCGGTTACGACATCCAGCGTGAGTTCTACATCAACGACCACGGCTCTCAGATGAACACCTTCGGCAACTCCATCAGCACGCGCTATATGCAGCTTGCCGACATCATCGCCAAGCAGGGCGTGGATATCGACGAGGCTCACAAGCTGCTGATCGCCGACCGTGACGCCTTTGTTGCCGACGAGAACGACGAGCACCCCGAGACCCATCCGTATCAGGACAACTTTGCCGAGACCCTGGGCAAGGACTCCTATGGCGGCGACTACATCATCGACGAGGCTGCCGAGTTCTGGCGCACCGACGGCGATAAGTGGGTCGACGCCGACCCGCAGGAGCGTATGGAGAGCTTCCGCGAGCGCGGCTATGTGAAGATGGTCGACAACATGCGCGACCTCTGCCACGCCGTCAATTGCGACTTCGATCGTTGGTACTCCGAGCGTTCGCTGTATGTGAAGGACACCGAGGGTGAGACCGCCGGCACCTCCGCCGTCGACCGCGCTTTTGAGAAGCTCGACAAGATGGGCTACCTCTACACCAAGGACGGCGCCCTGTGGTTCCGCTCCACCGACCTGGGCGATGACAAGGACCGCGTCCTGATCAAGTCCGACGGCGAGTACACCTACTTCGCCTCCGACGTTGCCTATCACTGGGATAAGTTCCAGCGCGTCGACCACGTCATCGACATCTGGGGTGCCGACCACCACGGCTACATCGAGCGCGTCCGCTGCGTCTGCGACGCCCTTGGCTATCCCGGCAAGTTTGAGGTTCTGCTGGGCCAGCTCGTCAACCTGCTGCGTAACGGCAAGCCCGTCCGAATGTCCAAGCGCAAGGGCACCATGGTGACCCTGCAGGAGCTCGTCGACGAGGTCGGCTCCGATGCCGCTCGCTACACGCTCATCTCCAAGAGCTCCAACCAGATGGTCGACTTCGATATTGAGGCCGTTAAGAAGCGCGACAACTCCAACCCGGTCTATTACGTGCAGTATGCTCACGCCCGCGTGTGCTCCATCCTGCGCCGTGCCGCCGACGTTACGCCCGAGCAGGCTGACGAGATGGGCATGAAGGCCGTCGCCGAGAAGGCCATCGGCGAGAACGTCGATTACTCGCTGCTGACCGACCCGACCGAGCTTGCCCTTTCGCGTAAGCTCAACGAGCTCACCGACCTCATCGCCAGCTGCGCTCGCGACCGCGCCCCGTTCCGTCTGACGCACTTTGCCGAGGAGCTTGCCGGCGACTTCCACAGCTTCTACGCTGCCTGCCAGGTGCTGCCGAGCGAGGGCCGTCCCGTCGACCCCGAGCTTTCGCGTGCCCGTCTGGCCGCTTGCGATGCCGTCCGCGTGACGCTCGCCCTGGTGCTCACCCTTGTTGGTGTCTCCGCTCCCGAGCAGATGTAAGCTGCGGGTCATTTAACCGTGTAGGTTCGGCTTTGCTGAGCCCTATAAGCCCGATCTCCATGCGGAGGTCGGGTTTTTTGCAAACGCCGACGTATTGACGAATTTGGAACTGCTGGAAATACGAAACTATGCCGGTTCACTACGATGAATATGAGAAATTCCAACCACGCCAGCTTTTCGCAAAAAAGTGCAGGGCATCTACCTGCGGTTTTAGTTCAACAAGTTTCGGAGTGGTCGCGGTTGAGCGATTCATCGTAGTAAACCGCCATAGTTTTGGCGGAGGCAGTCAGATTTGTGGGTGTTAAACCAAAGAGTGCCCCTTTTGACTAGTCGTTTAAGAGCGTTCCCAATGACTAAGTTGCAGGTGGCGGCGGTTGTGTTACACTAACGCTGCGTATATGACGCAATCATCTCGATACAGATCAATGATGTCCGTCGTTTTGAACGGAACTAGACTGTTTAGCCGCCCTGAAGGTTTATGCAGGGAGCATGTGATCACAGGGCTTGAAAAGAAAGTTGAGCAAACACTGTGTCTGATCAACAGCAAGAAAACGAAATAACGACGACGCAAGCCGCTCCCGCTGCACCGGTTGCGTCGGACCAGGTCGCGGCGCCCGCGCATGCCTCGGCTCCTGAGACGCCTAAGGCTGCTTCGACGCCTACGCCTGCAACGGCTGAGAAGGCCGTGCCTGCAACTGGTGAGGAGGCTGCTCCGGCAAAGCCCAAGCGTACGCGCCGCACGGCCAAGCCTGCTGCTGACGGCGAGGAGGTCACCAAGCCCAAGCGCCGTACCACGCGCATGACGCGCGTCAAGCGCACCGTTGCAGCTGACTCCTCGGCGCCGATTTCCGATGAGGTCGCGCAGGCACGTGCGTTGGCGCAGATTAGCGAGGCTCAGGTGGTGCGCGCCCGCCGTCGTGCTGCCGAGCGCGAGGCCGCGGCTCTGACCGAGCTTGCAGCTCCGTCTGTGCCCGAGACGCCTGCCGCCACCGAGACCCCTGCCGCCGACCAGCCGACCGAGAAGCCGGCACCGCGCACACGCCGTCGCACGGCTGCTAAGGCCGAGCAGGTTGCCGATCAGGTAACCCTCGAGCTCACCGAGGCTTCGGTTCGTTCCGCGGCAGGGGAGGGCGCATCGCCTGCTGAGTCCGCTGCGCCTGTCGAGGCCAGCGAAGTTCCCGTTGTCGATCCGGCTTTGCGCCCGCACCGTCGCGGTCGCAAGCCCAAGGCCTTCGTCGAGGCAGAGAAGGCCGCAGCCGCAGCTGCAGCCGCTCGGGATGCTGCGGCGACCGCCGAGTCTGCAACCGCTGCCGATGCACCCGTCCAGGATGCTACGACTTCCGAGGCCGCTCCCGCCGATGTCGAGCCCGCCGACGTCCGTCCTGGTCGCAGCCATCGTACTGCTGCTAAGCGCACGTCCAAGGCCAAGACTGCCAAGAAGGGTGCGTCCGAGGATTCCGCCGAGACGACCGCCGATGCATCGACTGATGCCGCCGAGCCCCAAGACGTCGAACAGTCTGCGTCCGAGAAGCCCAAGCGCGGTCGTAAGAAGTCCGCTAAGGCCAAGGCGTCCGAGCAGCAGGCCGAGGCCGAGCTGCAGGGCGATTCCAAGGCCGAGGCCAGCGATGATACTGCGGCTAACGCCGATGCCGCCGCAACCGATGGCGCCGCGCCCGCCGAGGCCGAAGACGGCGCTCGCCCCAACCGTCGCCAGCACAAGCGCAACGACGAGCGCAACGAGCGCAAGGACGAGCGCAACAACGACCGCCGCAACCGCCAGCGCGATCGCAAGCAGCGCAACAAGGAGCGTAATGCCGCTCCCACCGAGCCCACGCTTTCGCGCGAGGAGCTCGCGGCCATGAAGGTCGCCGAGCTGCGCGAGAAGGCCAAGGAGTTCGAGATTGAGACGACCGGCAAGAAGAAAGCCGAGCTCGTCGAGGAGATCTACGTCACCGCCGCGAAGGCCGAGGGCTTCCGCGACATCAAGGGCATCCTGCAGATTCGTCCGGACAGCTCCGGTATCATCCATGCCCATGGCTACATGAAGTCCAACGACGACGCCTTCGTGCCCGCCTACCTCATCCGCTCCGCGCGTCTGCGCACGGGCGACGTCATCGAGGGCTCGCTTCGTCCTTCGCGCGGCGGCGACAAGCGCGCCGGCCTCGCCAAAATCACGACCGTCAACGGTCTAGACCCCGAGCAGATTCGCAACCGCCCCAAGTTCGGTGACCTCACCCCGGTCTATCCCAACGAGCCGCTGCGCATGGAGCATGGCAAGGATTCCATTACCGGTCGCGCCATCGACATCGTGTCGCCGATCGGCAAGGGTCAGCGTGGCTTGATCGTGTCCCCGCCCAAGGCCGGCAAGACCACAATCCTCAAGAAGATCTGCCAGTCTATCTCGATTAACAACCCCGAGGTGCACCTCATCTGCCTGCTCGTCGACGAGCGCCCCGAAGAGGTTACCGATATGCAGCGTTCCATCAAGGGCGAGGTTGTGGCGTCGACCTTCGATATGCCCGCTGACAACCACACTCGTGTGGCAGAGCTCGTCATCGAGCGCGCCAAGCGCATCGTGGAGCTGGGCGGCGATGTCGTGGTGGTGCTCGACTCCATCACGCGTCTTGCCCGCGCCTACAACTTGGCGGCGCCCGCCTCAGGCCGCATCCTTTCGGGCGGCGTCGATTCGGCGGCACTGTATCCGCCCAAGCGCTTCCTGGGCGCAGCCCGCAATATCGAGAACGGTGGCTCGCTCACCATCCTGGCCTCTGCCCTCATCGACACCGGCTCCAAGATGGACGAGGTCATCTTTGAGGAGTTCAAGGGCACCGGCAACATGGAGCTCAAGCTCGACCGCGACCTGGCCGACCGCCGCATCTTCCCGGCTATCGACCCCGTTGTCTCCGGTACGCGTAACGAGGACCTGTTGGTTGACGAGCAGATGCGTCCGTTTGTCTTTGGCCTGCGTCGCATTCTTGCCGGCATGAACAACACCGAGCGCGCAGCTGCGTCGTTTATCAAGGGTCTTAAGGGCACCAACACCAACCAGGAGTTCCTGGTGCGTTCGGCCAAAAAGCACAGCGACTACGAGCAGACGTTCTAGGTTGTCATCCACACGCAGCGATAGTCATCAATGCAATAAAGGGTCGGGGCTTTGAGCCTCGGCCCTTTTCTATATCGCCGCTCCGCGCTTATTTTTGACCATAAGACTGGCAAGCAGCAGGTTTCCCGTTTCAATCCGACATCGTCGCTTGCAATCGACAGGGCGGTTTCGCATAATAGCTTTTAAGCTTCGCGACGGATAACGCAGATGAAACGAACCATATACCGTTGCTTTGGGGCATAGCCCCGCTTCATCTTCTCTCGCGCAGCCAACTGAATGATGCGATTTGGGTGCTGGAAGATGGGGAGAGCTCATGGCTTCTTCTGATGCAACACAACGAGCAGTCCTTGCCGGACTTTCGTGCGGGATCGGCCTTGCCGCTCCCGTGGTTATGTATGCCGCGACGCTGCCGTTTTCGTCTGTGAACGAGACGGTCGTGGCGGGTGCGGTTCCCTTCGCCGTGGGCGCGGTGGCGGGCGTGGGCATCTATGCCGCCTCGCTGGGTATCTCCGAGTATCGTGCGCAGCGTGAAGAGCGTCTGTTCCAGCCCGATGCCATGGGCGGTGCCGCCAATCTCAATCAGCATCAAAGCGAGTTCAAGACCGCCTCGATTTCAGCTCAGCAGCAGGATGCGACTCCTTACGCTGCGGCTTCTGATTCTCAGGCTCAGGCGGAGCAGTCTACCTCGGCATTCCTTTCCGGCCTGACTGGTGCGTTCCAGCGCCGTCATGCCGATGATGGTGTCCCTACCATCGCTCGAGCCGCAGATGCTATGGACGAGGCCGAGGCTTGGTCCATGATCGACAGTATGCTCGACGACGATTCGCCGGTGAGCTGCGACCCTGCACACTCGCGCGACGTCTATCAAGTCGCCATCGACGAGCTCACCAACGGCGGGCAGACCGGCTCCTTCAATCGCGACGACATCGCCGCCGCGGCACGCGCCGTGTCTGGTTCCCAGGCCGCCCCTGCGGGCAGCACGGCGGCTTTCGTGGCACTCGTTGCCAACGCGGCAGCCAATAACGCCTACAACGCTACCTCGGGCGACGCGAACGCTTCTGCCGACAATTCGTACGTTGATGAAGCCATGACCGCTGACGAGGAGGCCGTTGCCGCCCGCCGTGCCGCCGAAAGCTCATTGTGGGGCGCTCCTGCCCAGCAGCAGGCGGCTGAGGCTGTGCCGTACAATGCAAACCTCGCCAGCATGCCTATCATCTCCGGTGCCGCGGACATCGATCTCGATGACCTCGATGAGCCTGCAGCCATCACCGCATCGATTGATGCCCAAGATCGCATCGACACCGGCGACCTTCCGGACGCCTCGCTCGAGGTTGATGTTCCCATGGCCGATTACTCGGGCCACGAGGGCATGTGGGCCGCCGCCACCGCGATTCTGGATGAGATTGACGAGCCTGCTCCTGTTGCAGCCCCCGCTCCCGTCGCTGCCCCTCAGCCTGCTGCCCCCGCCTATGTCGGCTGTCACAGTGCTGTGTTCCCCGAGGATACTGCCCGTATCTCGCGCGAGAGCATCGAGCGGGCCGAGGCTATTGCCGCCGGCATTATGGAAAACCGTCGTCACGAGCGCGTCAATCAGATCCTCGAGGAAGAGATCGAGCGCCTGCAGTCCTCAACCGCCAAGCGTACGGGCCGTGCCTATCTGAGCGTTATCGAGGGCGGTACCGCCAGCTTCGCGCCGCTCCGCGCGGAGGCATAACTTCTGCATGGTTAAGATCAATCGAAAATGGGCGGTTGTAACCTGCCTGATGGCGCTCTTGATCTGGGGCAATTCGCTGGTTCCCGGCTCGGGGTCGGGCTCGCTGAGCCTAACGGTTATGGAAGCTATCCGCGGTTTCCTGCACGGCGTGGGACTTCCATATGAATGGGTGACCAACTTTGTTGTTCGCAAGTGCGCGCATTTTACCGAGTATATGGTGCTCGGCATCTTGGCAACGCACGCCTTTGATTTTGAGGGCCGGCGCACCTTTGACGTGCTGCTGCCCACGGCGGTGTTCCTGCTGCTGATTCCCTCGATCGACGAGACGATTCAGCTCTTTGTGCCGGGACGCGCCGGCATGATCACCGATGTGATGATCGACTGCTGTGGAGCGGCAACGGGCGTTGTGCTCCGATATCTCTTACGGTGGCTGATGTGCGCCAAAAAAGCCGCCTAGGACGTATTGTTTGGTCCTAGGCGGCCTTTTTTATTTGAGGGGTTATATGAGGCGTGGTGGCGTCGTTCCGTAGGTTGGATTTGCCGAGCGCGCCACGCCCTGTGGGTGCGTCTGCTACTGAAGCGCCTGTGCGCCCAGGGCCAGGCAGCCCATGATGCCCTGCTTGCCCTCGAGGCTGTTGTTGACAATATAGGAATCGATGTCGTTGACCTCGGGCGTGACGATATAGCCGTTGAGCATCTCGGCGCACTTTTTGCGTGCGAGCGGCACGATGGGGGTGTGGTCGGCCACGCCGCCGCCGATGATGATCTTTTGCGGCGCGTAGCACAGCGTGTAGGTCATGAGCGCCTGTGCCAGATAGCCGGCGAGCAGGTCCATGGCCTCCGGGTCATCGGCCATGTCTCCAGCGCTCTTGCCATCCCAGCGCTTTTTAACGCCGGGGCCGGCGATGAGGCCCTCTAGGCAGTTGTCGTGGAAGGGGCAGGCGCTGTGCTCGCCAATGGTGTCGCGCGGGTCGCGCGTGACCAGGATGTGGCCGGCCTCGGGATGCATCATGCCGTGTACGAGCTTACCGCCCGAGAGCACGCCGGCGCCCACACCGGTGCCGATGGTCAGGTAGACCACATCGGTAAGGCCCTGGGCGCAACCAAAGGTGACCTCGCCCAAGCAGGCAACGTTGACGTCGGTGTCGTAGCCGCAGGGAATATTGAGCTCGTTTTGGATGGTGCCCAGCAGGTCGAAGTAGCGCCATGCCGTTTTGGGCGTCTCCAGGATCTTGCCGTATTGGGGCGAGGCAGGGTTGACTGCGGTGGGGCCAAAGGCGCCGATGCCCAGCGCGGCGATGCCCTTGTCGGCAAACCATGCATTGACGGCCTCAACGGTCTCCTGCGGGGTCGTGGTCGCGATCTGCTCACGCTCCAGGACCGTACCGTCTGCATAGCCCGTGGCGCAGACCATCTTGGTGCCGCCGGCCTCGAGCGCTCCGATAAGCTGCTGTTCTGCCATAGTATTCCTCTCTCTGGGACGAGTTGCTCCGTGACTAAAGTATAGGGCTCTAAACCATTTAAGAAAGCGCTATAAAAAGAAGCCTCGCAACGTGGCGGGCGGTGCGAGGCTTCTTTGGCTACTTTAGCTGCCGGGCCGTCCTTACCCGCGCGGCTTGATTTTATCACGTAGAGACTTGAGGTTCTCCAGTGCCGCGTTAAGCGTCTCGTCCCGCTTGGCAAAGTGGAAACGAATCAGATGGTTGACGGGCTCGCGGAAGAAGCTCGAGCCGGGCACGGCGCCCACGCCCACCTTGGATGCGAGGTCCTCGCAGAATTCGAGGTCGCTGTCATAGCCAAACTCAGAGATGTCCATCATGACGTAGTAGGCGCCCTGCGGCACGTTATGCTCAAGACCGATGCTATCGAGCCCCTGGCAGAACAAGTCGCGTTTGGCGGTGTAGAGGTCGAGGACCTCATCGTAATAGCTGTCGTCGAAGTTGAGGGCGGTGACAACGGCTTCCTGCAGGGGAGCGGCGGCACCCACGGTGAGAAAGTCGTGGACCTTCTTGATACGCTCGGTGATCTGGGACGGAGCGATGGTGTAGCCCAAGCGCCAACCGGTGATGGAGTACGTCTTAGACAGCGAGCTGCAGCTGATGGTTCGCTCGAACATGCCGGGCAGCGTGGCCATATAGACGTGCTCGTGGGGCGCGTAGACGATGTGCTCGTATACCTCGTCGGTAATGCAGTAGGCGTCGTACTTTTTGCAGAGGTCGGCGATGAAGGTGAGCTCCTCGCGCGTAAAGACCTTGCCGCAAGGGTTAGAAGGGTTGCACAGGACGATGGCCTTGGGGTCGTTGTCGCGGAAGGCTGCCTCGAGCGCCTCGCGGTCAAAGTCGAATGTGGGCGGGTTGAGCGGCACATAGATGGGCTCGGCACCCGAGAGAATGGTGTCAGCGCCGTAGTTCTCGTAGAACGGCGAGAAGATGACGACCTTGTCTCCGGGGTTCGTAACCGCCATCATGGCGGCCATCATGGCCTCGGTGGAGCCGCAGGTGACCACGATGTTCTCGTTGGGGTTTACCGGCATGCCCATAAAGTGCTCCTGTTTGGCGGCGAGCGCCTCGCGCATGGCCTGGGAGCCCCAGGTAATGGAGTACTGGTGATAGAGCGGCTTGGGGTCGCTGGCGATGGCGCTGAGGCTATCGAGCAGCTGCGCCGGGGGATCGAAGTCGGGGAAGCCCTGCGAGAGATTGACAGCGCCGTACTTATTGGAGATGCGTGTCATGCGGCGGATGACCGAATCGGTAAACGTTGCCGTGCGGTTGGAGAGTTCTTTCATGACGGTCCTTTCGAGGATTTGCAGTGGGGCAAGTTTACTCCTATGAAACCGGTGGGATTTGTTCGAAATGGTCTCGAAAAACTCTTTTCAAAATTCTTGAAAATTGGGGCTTGCATCGTGTGGCGTTCCTTGCAATAATAGTCGAGCGCGAAGCGCACAGGACACGGTGGGTGTAGCTCAGTTGGCTAGAGCGACGGGTTGTGGTCCCGTAGGTCGAGGGTTCGAGTCCCTTTACCCACCCCAGTTCTTGCTTTGTGTTGATATCGGGTCGTTAGCTCAGTTGGTAGAGCAGGGGACTCTTAATCCCAAGGTCCAGGGTTCGAACCCCTGACGGCCCACCACACGATATCTCCTCTAAAGTCCGCCACAACGGACTTTAGCTTTGGGTCGTTAGCTCAGTTGGTAGAGCAGGGGACTCTTAATCCCAAGGTCCAGGGTTCGAACCCCTGACGGCCCACCACACGATATCTCCTCTAAAGTCCGCCACAACGGACTTTAGCTTTGGGTCGTTAGCTCAGTTGGTAGAGCAGGGGACTCTTAATCCCAAGGTCCAGGGTT
>ERZ826242.388-NODE-388-length-65292-cov-8.865782_pt1 | contig 65292 bp, 53 predicted proteins | sample MGYA00519871_ERZ826242 | MGnify/ENA primary metagenome ERZ826242 (study PRJEB31778, sample SAMEA3449226) | human gut metagenome | biome: human gut; feature: human-associated habitat; material: faeces | place: United Kingdom | collected 2010/2012 ... | reverse complement strand
ACAAGCGTTCCTTAAAGGCTGCTTTTTACACAGCCATACAGGACGATTGTATTCGTAAAAATCCATTTGACTTCCAGTTGAACACAGTCCTTGAAGATGATACGGAACCAAAGGAACCTCTATCCCCTACGCAGGAAGCGGCTTTTCTGTCCTTTGTGCAGCATGATAAAGTCTATCAGAAATACTACGACGAGATTATCATACTGTTAGGGACAGGGCTTCGCATTTCGGAACTCTGCGGACTGACGGAAGCTGACATTGACTTAGACAAACAGCTTATCAATGTAGACCACCAACTTTTGAAGATTGCAGACGTGGGTTACTATGTGGAAACGCCTAAGACGAAAAGCGGCAATCGGGTTATTCCTATGAGTGAAAAAGTGTTGGAAGCATTTCAACGGGTGCTGAACAAACGAAAATATGCACAGCCTGTTATTTTAGAGGGCTACACAAAGTTTCTGTTTCTTAACCGGAACGGCTTGCCAAAAGTGGCAGTCAACTATGAAAGTATGTTCCGGGGGCTTGTAAGGAAATACACAAAAACGCAAAAGGTAGCATTGCCAAAGGTAATGACACCGCACACCTTACGCCACACATTCTGCACCACGTTAGCAAATGCAGGAATGAACCCAAAGGCATTGCAGTACATCATGGGACATTCCAACATCAATATGACGCTGAACTATTACGCGCATACGACTTCCGAAACGTCGATAACAGAAATGAAGCGGCTGATTGCATAAGTAGTAAACGGAGAATTTACTACTCCACATACTACTTTTGAACACCAAAACATACGGGGATATAAGAAGATTTGAGAATATCTTCCATAACAAAAAATGCCGGAAAAGCCTGTAACAATAGGCTATACCGGCATATAAGAACTTTTGAAAAGATAGTCAAAAATTACTTTGTGATTTAGAAAAAAAAAGGTTATGTTAAAAGGATTGTCTTAGTAATGAAAAGTTTATGTTAAATTTTTATACTTCCTGCTGTACGATCAAAGTCTGATATCCTGCCCGCTTCAGACGGCGCTCCATCTGTACCGCATCATTTAAATTATCAAATTCTCCCACATAGACTCTGTAATACGGGCCTGACCGGTCAATGTACACCGGATACTCCTGCTCCAGAAGTTCATTCTGCAGCCGGTTCGCATACCGCTGATTCCGGAACAAGCCCACCTGCACCCGGTACACCGGAACTTTTTCTTCCTTGATCAGCCCATTGCTTTCCAATGTGTCCAGAATCCCATCTGCAATTGCCTGTGCGATATCTTCAAAGTTATCATCAAACAGACGGTTATCTGTGTCTGAATTCAGGAATCCGGCTTCCACCAGTATCGCCGGCATTTTTGTACGTTTCAGGACCACCAGATCCGGTCTTGCTTTCACGCCCAGATTCACGAAGCCTACACCTTCGAGCTGCTCATTGATATTCTGTGCCATTTTGTATTTGAGTCCTGACAGATCATAGATCAGACTTTCGACTCCTTCCACCTCATTATCGGTAGGAAATGAATTTCTATGAATAGAAACGAAGAAATCCACTCCTGCCTGATTCGCTTTCATTGCTTTTTCATATGGTGTCTCGTAGACATCGGTTGTTCTGGTATACTCTACATCAATTCCTCTGTCTGATAAAATCTCTCCGATCGCAAGCACTAGTTTCAGGTTGTCATCTTTTTCCCTCCGGCCTTCGTACACGGCTCCCGGATCCCTTGCACCGCCATGGCCGGCATCCAGCATGATTGAATATGCCATAAGATGTCTCCTTTTTGATTATTCTTTCATATATAAACTATGACATACCTGATAAAAAAGTGTATATAAACAAGGTAAAAGAATCGTCGATCACAACTGTGCAACTTTATGTGGATTCAAAATATTCTTCGGATCAAACACTTTCTTAATTCCATTCATCAGTTCCAGATTCTCTGTCGGAAGTGATTTCCTGAGATATGGTCTCTTCGCAAATCCAATTCCATGTTCACCGGATACCTGTCCTCTTAACTCATGTGCTTTCTGATATATTTTCTCCATGGTATCTTTCATACGTTTTTCCCATTCTTCATCGCTTAAATCATCTTTCAGAATATACGCATGAAGATTTCCATCTCCCGCATGACCAAAACTTTTAATACGGATATCCTTTTCTTTCTGAAGATTATGAAGATATACAACCATATCATTGACACAGTTTCTTGGAACAACCATATCTACTTCGTCCATATAAGTCGTAGATCCTTTGATTGCTTCCAGGAATGCACCTCTTGCCTTCCAGATAGATTCTTCTCTTTCTTCTGTATCTGAGATCAGCACATCCAGTGCTCCCTGTTCCAGACATAATTTCGCTACTTTTGCATACGCCTCTTCAATCTCTTCTACAGAATTTCCATCAAATTTCAACAGCAGATATGCATCTGACTGCTTATCTGGAAATGCTTTTCCCAGATATTCCTCTGCATCTTCAATGACTTCTCTCTGCATGAATTCGACTGCTGTCGGTATGGTCTTGGATTTGATGATTACCGGTACTGTATCGATTGCCTGTTCCAGTGTCGGGAAAGGTATCAGAAGACTGATCACCTTTTTCGGCAGTGGAAGTAATTTTAAAATTGCTTTCGTAATAAATCCAAGCGTTCCTTCCGAACCGATGATCAGATTTTTCAGATCATAACCGGAACTGTTCTTAACAACTTTTCCTCCGAACTGCGTGATTTCTCCGTTAGGAAGAACCACTTCCAATCCCATCACATAATCTCTTGTCACACCATATTTTACTGCTCTCATGCCACCTGCATTTGTGCTGATATTTCCTCCGATGGTCGCTGATTTTTCTCCAGGATCCGGTGGATAGAAGAAATCATGTTCTTCTACATAAGTTCCAAGTTCCATCAAAAGAACTCCCGGCTCCACTGTAACTGTAAGATTTTCCTCGTCCAGTTCCAAAATATGATTCATAAGCGTGGTGTCGATCATAATTCCGTGTTCGATTGCTACGGAAGATCCTACCAGTCCGGTTCCTGCACCTCTTGGTGTTACCGGAATTGTATGTTCATATGCATATTTCATGATCGCTGATATCTCTTCCGGTGATTTTGCCCTTACCACTATATCCGGATAGCTGCTTGTTCCTCCCAACTCATCATGACTGTATTCTTCATTAATAAAGTCTCCGACCAGTATCCGTTCTTCGTCCTTTACAATCTCTTTTATATATGTAATATCTGAATTATCCAGTTTTTTATATTTTTCCATGATTATGCTCCCTTCTTTTCTTCTATCTTCTGAATCAGCTGCGGGATCACATCATAAAGATCTCCCACCAGACAATAATGTGCGGTTTTAAAAATCGGTGCTTTTTCATCTTTGTTGATTGCAAATATCGTTTCCGAATGGTTCATACCCGCAGTAAACTGAACTGCTCCGGAGACCCCACAGGTAATAATAAGCTTCGGTCTGACTGTACGCCCGCTTAAACCTATCTGACATTTCGCCGGCAGCCATCCGGACTCTGCCATTGGTCTGGTACATGCAAGTTGTCCGCCCAGAAGATCTGCAAGTCTTTGAAGCATCTCCAGATCTTCCTGTTTCTTTACGCCACGACCTGCTACTACAAGCACATCTGCATTTTCAATGAATTTTTCTTTTTCTTTTAATACAATATCCAGTACATCTACATGTGAGTCCAGTCTTTCTTTCGCAATTGTACAGTTTACAATTTCACCCGTTTCTTCTACTGATCGCTTTGGTGCATTCATGATCTTATACCTCACAGTAGCCATTTGCGGACGGTGATACGGTGTCTTGATATGTGCCATAATATTTCCACCAAAAGCCGGACGGATTTGCGAAAGATCTGTATCTTCATTCATTTCAAGAATCGTACAATCTGCTGTCAGTCCGGTCTTCATCCTTGCCGCCACTCTTGGTGCCAGCTGTCTTCCAACGGTCGTTGCACCCACCAAAATAGACGATGGCTTCACATTCTGAATAAAATCTTCAAAAACGGCTGTATATGGTTCGATCTTAAACCGCTCCAGTTCCGGTTCATCATATATGAATACTTTGTCAGCTCCATAATGCAGCAGTTCATGGCTCTTTTCACTGATATGATTTCCCATGAATACTGCATATACCGGATGACCGGTTACCTGCGCCAGTTCTCTTGCTTTTCCCAGCAGTTCCAGCGTTACGGGATGGATCTTGCCATCTACATGATCCACATATACAGCAATTCCTTTCCATTCTTCTTTATTCACACTTGGTCTTACTGTATCTTCTACATATTCCACTGCACCTTCCGGACCTTTCTTTACACAAAGGCGGCACATCTTACAGGCCGCATTGATTGAAAGTTTTCCGTCTTTTTCTTCCATTGCCCCAAACGGACAGATCTTGACCAGTTCTTGATTATCTGTAACTTTTTCCTGATGTATGATTAATTTAGCCACTTTCTTTTCCTCCTACACGAATTTCATTTCCACGATTTTATCAAACAATTTCTCTGCAAGCACATCTCCCGCTTCATTCCATATCTCTTTTTTATCATTCACAGCAGGTGGAAATATCTTCTGCACCTGTGTCGGTGATCCATTCAGACCATAATGCATTTCATCGGTATCTTTCATATCTTTCAGGGACAGCACATTGATTTCACGCTCTTTCGTCTCCGTCTTTTTCACATAAGATGGAAGTCTCGGTTGGAAAATATCTTTATTCACAGCAAGGAGACATGGAAACTGAACCTTTGCAATCTCAACTTCCTCCGGGAGATCCATGCTGACGGTAATTCCGTCTTCCTCAACTTTATTAATCTTTACAACATCTGCTACACTCGGAATGTTCAGCCACTCGGAAATCTCCGGTCCTACCTGAGCAGTATCCCCATCCGTTGTCTGACGTCCGCAGAGGATCAGATCGAACTCACCGCTCGCTTTGATCCCCTGTGCCAGCGTATAACTCGTAGCCAGCACATCTGCTCCTCCGAATTTGCGGTCTGACAAAAGTGTTCCCGCATCCGCTCCCATCGCAAACGCTTCCCTGATCACCTGTTTTGCCTGAGGTGGTCCCATAGAGATTACCTGTACTGTTCCGCCTGTCTGCTCACGTATTCTGAACGCTGTCTCCAATGCATAGAGATCATAAGGATTCATCTTTGATGCTGCTCCGTCTCTTTTTAACACTCCGGTAACCGGATCCACTTCTACTTTATTACTCTCTGGTACCTGCTTGATACAAACAAGAATCTTCATATCTGTTTCTTCCTTCCTTTTTTTGAATATTTTATAAATAATTTTTTATCTTATTCTGCTTCCGGCATATGCCACACATCCGGCTATTACAATAAAAATCGCACAATACTTCATTACTTTTCTCAATATTTTACTTTCATTTCCAACCGTTGCTGTTGCCGCCGTTCCAATTGCAATGCTCTGCGGAGAAATCATCTTTCCGATTGTCGCCCCGACTGTATTCGCTCCCGCAAGCCAGCACGGATCCAGTCCAAGACTTCCTGCAGTCTCTACCTGCAAGCCTCCAAACAACACATTTGCAGAAGTTCCGCTTCCTGTCACAAATGTTCCTATTGCTCCGACAAACGGTGCTGCCGCCGGATAGAAATCGCCTGTCAACGTTACCAACATACCGGCAATCTCCGCAATCATTCCGCTGTGGCTCATGATTTTTGCCATGGCCATGATCGACATGATCGTAACCACCGTCTTCCACATCTGTCTACAGGTATCCTTAAACACCTTTCCTATCAGTGAAATGTCTGCTCCCTGAATCTTTCCTCCGATCACGGCAGCCAGAAGTATCAGCACACCCGGTGTTGCGACCCAGGTAAATGTATACGGCGTACCGCCTTTGCCACTATAGATCTGAACGACCGTCTTAATCTTTCCCAGTGTGTCATGCAGCGGCGGAACCATACTCGATGTAAGCAGCAGAAATACAAAAATCAGAATAAACGGAATGCATGCCTTCACCGCTTCTGCTATTGTGATTCTGTTTTCTGACTCCTGACATATCTCTTCCTGCTTCTTATCTTCGATCAGATATTCTTTTTCCCGGCTCTGCGGATTTTTTCTTGCCATCAAGATCGTCACTGCCATCGAACATACCGAGCCGATGATGACCGGGAGTTCTGCTCCCAGGAATCTCGCTGCCAGAAGTTCCGGTACGGCAAATGCAATTCCGGATGCAAGTGTAATCGGCCAGATGCCTTTCAATGCCCTGACTGATTTTCCTTCAATGATCACCATCACAAAAGGTGTGATTAAGATTAACGGTAATAACTGCACCGTTGTATCCCATGCAAGACTTCCCTGTGAGATTTCCGTAAGCTGCGCCAATGTTACCGTCGGTATTCCGACAGAGCCGAAGGCCGTTGGTGTTGCATTTGCTACCAGACAGGCAACCGTCGCAGGGATTGGTGAAAATCCAAGTCCGCAAAGGATTCCCGCCGGAATGGCAACCGCTGTTCCAAATCCAGCCATACCTTCCAGAAATCCTCCGAATCCCCAGCCGATCAACAGCAGCAGGATTCTCCGGTCTTTTGACACCCCCGTCAGTACTTTCTTGATCTTCTCCATACTTCCTGTTGCTATACACAGGTTGTAGGTAAATACTGCGGCAATAATCACCAGGCTTACCGGCCAGATGGCCATAGCCACACCCTCCAGACCTCCGGTTACACAATCCTTCACCGGCATCTTCCAGTAAGTAAGTGCCAGCAAGATTGCTGCCGCAAGAGCAATCGGACAGGCTTTGAATGCCGGCTTTTTTAATACCCCAAGTGCCAGCATCAGCCACAGGATCGGTAACAGCGCAAGAACAAACGCTAAAAGTTTCATTGTGATGTGCCCTCCATTCATAACGTTTTGTAATTGGTACTACCATTGTTTGTATAAAGAAAACTTGCCTCAAGCAAGTTTCTATGTATTTTATTATTTTCCATTTATACCCGCCAGTAGAAAGGAACCAACACATTGGTCGTACCACTCTTTTGTGTATTTAGTATAGTTCTTGTGGATTTCAAAGTCAATATTTGTTTATTTTTTCACATCATTGATTTTTTATAGACAAATTTGTAGATTTTTTCACCAATTTTTCTTACACGCTCAGGTACTCAGGTATCTGTATGACCTGCAACTGTTTCTTACGAACGCATGGCATAAAAAAGCGGCTGCCCGCCGGTTTCCCACCGTCAAAGCAACCGCTTAATTTCGCATTTTGCAAAGCATCTTTCCTTTTATACTCTCTATACTTTTCTATTTTCCCGCTCTTTTAAAATCTCATTGATCAGCATAAAGTGACATTTTAATGCTTCCTGACCTTTCGTTTCATCTTTCTCTTTCAGTGCTTCTATCAATTTTTTATGATATTCATTTAACATTTTTTTCCGCTCTTCCGTACGCAAAATCTCCGCACGCATATCGTGAATAAATGAATCAATCACACCGGAACATGCCTCCAGAAAATCCTGCACCAGTATATTACCCGACGCCTGTGCGAGTGTATAATGCAGTTTCTTATCCAGTGCTGCATTCTTCACATCGTTCTGGCTCCGATCCAGTTCCTTTACTGCTTTCTCCATTTCTTCTATCTGACCATCTGTTGCATTCTCTATTGCAAGCGAAAAGGCCAGACATTCCAATGCCTGGCGTATCTGACTGATCTGCCGGTAGTCTATCTGATCCATGGCAAACATCATCGTCATCGTTTCCGCAAGACTTTTCTGGAATTCACAGGTAATATAATTTCCCGATCCCTGCTGCGAAGAGATCACTCCTGTCATATCCATGATGCGGATTGCCTCGCGCACCGAATTACGGCTTACGCTCAACTGTTCTGCGATATCCCGCTCCGGCGGCAATTTCTCCCCCGGACGAAGTTCCCCATCTATGATCTTCTGTTTAAAATAATCTATAACACCTTTATAAGCCTTCTGCTGTCTCTCCATCACATTCCTCTTTCATTACGCGACCACAAGTGGAACACCCAGTTCTTTTGCTTTACTGACATTCTCTTTAGAAACCCCGTCATCTGCAATAATCTTATATACTTCATTTATCGGACAGATTACAGACAGATAGCCGCCTCCGAATTTACTGCTGTCTGCAAGTACATATACTTTCTCTGCCGCTTTCATGATTGCTTTTTTCACTTCCATCTGTGGCGTGGCAATGGAAGTAAGACCCACATTAAAATTAATACTGTGAACACCGATAAATGCTTTATCCACATGGAACTTTGACATATTCTGGATTGCCACATCCCCCATTGTTGCCGCAAGATGTCCCGTCACATAGCCTCCGATCATAAAGAGTTCCACATGTCCGACTCCCGCCAGCTCATTTCCGGTGATCAGGGAATTGGTCACAACCGCAATCCTTTTTTCCGGATGGTTCCGGATCTCTCTGGCAAGGTAAAAACTGGTCGATGCATCATCGATGATGATCGTATCCCGGTCTTCCAGAAAATCATAAGCCATTTCCGCAATCTGCTTTTTCTGTGCGACATTCCGGTAGAGGGATTCTGTCGAATATCTTCCGCTTTCAGTTTCCGCCGTTTCCAGCTTCACCGCTCCGCCATGGGTGCGCTTCAACAATCCTTCTATATCCATCGCTTTGATATCATTCCTGATCGTCACTTCCGAGCATCCGAATTCCCTGCTCAGATCTGTTACCTTTACTTTTCCTTTTCTGTCAAGTTCTCTTAATATCTCATTTCTACGTTCTTCCATGGCTGCCTCCCCTGCAACTATCTCTTAATAAATAAGTTTACACTATCTGTTTTTATTGTCAAGCACACAGCCATTTCCTTTTTTAAAACAATCCCAATATTTTTCTCTGTTATCTCATTCTCACCTTACTCTGTCCAAGCTGTGTGGCGATGATAGTAAATATCGGTACAAACTGGTCTCCAAAATCCTGTTTCGGAAGAATCATTGCACATTCCGGTGCATAATAGATTCCAATCGTCTTCGGTGTCACTACCGCTCTCTCGATATGATCCCATTCATAGGTTCTGCTCTCTTCATTCTGTCTTATCGTAATACCAGCTTCCGAAAATGTATACTCTGCCGGTGAATTATATTCTTTATTTATAACAACCTGTTTTTTTGCCCGCATCTTAAGCTGGATCGGCGTACCGCCGAGGAACAGTACTGCCGCCGCAAGATAAAGTGCTGCTCCCGCACCATTTACCTTTCCTGTTGTATAAGAAAAGATTCCCATAAAAACAATTGCAAGTCCAAGGATATTGACCAGGAAACCACTGAATTTGGAATATGCATGGAACAAAAGGAAATCATACAATGCTTCCTTTGTCATGTTCACTGTCATCCGGCTTTCTTTGATCACATCTGCCGGTCCTGTCACTTCATTTTCTGTTGTTACATTTTCTTCTGCCTTATTCTCTGGTGTACTCATAGCATAACCTCCTGTATTTTTATTTCTTTTTTTAGAAAAGTCCTTTTATACTTTGACATATAAAAGGACTGAAATGTTATTTGTATTACGGTTCAGATTAGTTTGCTTTTACTCGATCATAAGCCCAGCCTTCCGGACTGTAGATACCTTTCTGTCTCTTCTGCATATATTTATCAAATGCTGCTGTAATAAACGGGCAGAGGAACAGGGTAATGATAGATGCTGTAGCACACTGTGCTGTTGCCATGCTTACCATACCCTCCATGGACGGGTCAGCTTCTGCAACTGCTGCAGGTGTCATAGCTGAGTTCAGGGCTGTTGTACCGATTGCTGCTCCCATCGCATTTCTTTCCTTCTTTGGAAGAAGAAGGTTGATTACGAAGAAGAAAATAACTGCCGTGGCCGCGGAAATCAGTCCAAGCACGATACCAGAAGCTCCTGCTGTCAGGATTGTCTTGATATCTGTCTTCGCACCAATGGAAATGGTCATGAAGAATGTTACGATCGGCTGAGCAGTCTTACAAGCATCACGGAATCCCTTGTCAAGATTTCCCCAGATAAATCCGATAAGCAGTGGAATCAATACTGCGATCAGGGATTTGACCGGGATGTTTGCAAGTCCTGTTGCGCCAAGAGCGATCAATGTAAAGAACGGTCCGTCATTCAGTGACAGGATCGAGATTGCTCCTGTATCTGTTGCATTTCCAAACTGTGAAGAAAGGGAAATGTACAGTGATCCGTTTGAGTTTGTAATGGTTGCGATCAATACAAATGGTGCAATTCCAAGGAATCCTTCCGGTCCGCAGATTTTACCAACAACAAGCCCCAGGATAACTCCAAGAACAAACTTGGTACCTGTCATAATCACACCTTTGTAAAGTGGCATCCCCACCTGTTTGATATCGATCATAGATCCACACACAATCAGGAAGAATCCCATCATACATGCGTTTCCTTCATAGAAAAGCGCTGTTACATATCCACCGATCTGGAACACCTGCGGTATAAATGTTGCAAGTACAACTGCGATTACCAGTGGGATGATTACCAGACCTCCCGGGAGGTTTTTCATTTTATTCAGAATGTCTAAATCCTTCTTCTCATTCTGAACTTTTGTGTTTTCTTCGCTCATTTTCTCTCTCCTTTTCTCTCAAATGATACGTTTTTCGTTTATGATCAGGATGGTTTCCCCCGATACTATCTTGCCGACTCTTTGAACAGACGCTCTACGATATCGCAGGCTGTATTGTCATTACCTGTAAGTCCGCCCTTTCCTACGACCGGAAGTCCGTCATATTTTCCGACCAGTCTTCCAACGTCTGTCTGTGGGATCACGTAGTCCATCACTTCGATGCACTCTACGCCCAGCTGATAGCATACATTTACCATCGTGTCACCACCTGTGGTGTAAAGACCTGCAACCTTTTCTCTTCCGACCTGTTCCAGTACCTGTGAGATAATGGTTCCAAGTCCGGCATTGATACGGTTGGCGCTCATTCCGCCTGCATAGCCTCGTTTTTTATCTTCTTCATCCAGATTGAGAAGATCACCGTGAAGAGCAGTCTCAAAAAGAATGGCTCTTGGCTGTTTCTCGCTCTGAATCAGTTCTACTGCTTTGTTAACTGCTTTAAATGCCTCATCTAAAGCTTCGTCTCCACCATTGATCAGCGGAACCGGCTCTACGCTGATTCTTACATGTCTGGAGTCTTCGCATAATACCTGCATCTGCTTCTTTGTAACCGGCGTTGCACTTCCGGCTGCAATCAGAACTGTCTTGCCTTCTTCGCTTGCTGCCGGTGGAATATTTGGCTGTTCTTCCTTGATCAGTCCTCTTCTGTATGTAAGTTTTGCTGTGAACGGTCCCGGATCTACCGCAACTGCATCCCATTTAAGATCGATACATGCCTGTGCAATCTGATCTACATCTTCCAGAGTGATCGCATCGACGATGATCACGCCTGCGCCATCATTTCTTACTTCTGTAAGTGCTTCTTTGATTCCTTCTTTTCCCTTCAGGACTTTATCTAATGTAACCAGTCCGACATTTCTTCTTGTCTGATCAGCGAGAAGTCTTGGTATGTAATTTTCCTTTACCGGTGTACGTACATCCTGTGCAACCGGTGTATTGATCAGTGCGACACCATCAATGACAGAATATCCTCCGACCATGATTCGTCTTGACTGTGGCATTGCCGGTACTACAACTGCAACCGTGTCTTCATTTAACTGATCCAGCATAGCATCGATCTCCACACCTACGCCGCCACGTAAAGTAGTGTCAATACGCTTTGAAAAGTATTTCACGCCCATTGCTTTTAATGCATTGGTTGCTGATTTTACTTTTTCATATGCTTCATCTTTTGGAAGCGGTCTTGAATTACTGCTGATCAGAATTGCATCAAGAGATGCTGTTTCTCTTGCATTCTGTGCTGCTTCTTCATTAAAAAATACTGCTGTTCTGGCTTTGGATCTTGCCAGTAATACACCTGTCGTCGTTGCTCCGGTCAGATCATCTGCAACTGCTCCTATCAAAGGCATAGCTAATTCCTCTCTTTCTTTCCTGTATACCAGAGTGTGTCTCTTTCATTAGTTTGCTTTTTTCTCGTGCTGTTTTGCAGCATACTCAGCAACTACCTTCGTAGACTCAATCAGACTTACACAGCCCGCAATTCCCTTACCAGCGATATCGAATGCTGTTCCGTGGTCAACTGAACTTCTGATAAATGGAAGTCCGAATGTAAGTGTTACAGATTTTTCAAAATCTAATGTCTTGCATGCGATGTGTCCCTGGTCATGATATAAAGAAAGGATTGCATCGAATTTTCCTGATTTTCCAATGTGGAATACAGAGTCTGCCGGGCAAGGTCCGATTGCATTGATTCCTTTTTCCTGCGCAGCTTTTACAGCTGGTTCGATCTCATCGATCTCTTCACGTCCGAATAATCCGTTATCTCCGTTGTGTGGGTTTAATCCTGCAACTGCGATCAGTGGATTTTCGATTCCTACTTTTCTTAATTCTTTATCGATATTGATTACATCCTCGAGGATGACATCTTTTGTAGCGTAATGACATGCATCTACAAGTGACATATGTCTGCTTACGAAGAATACTCTTAATTTGTGGCAGGAGAACATTGTCAGTGCATATGGAGATTTTGTTACATTCTGGTAGATCTCTGTATGTCCTGGTTCTTTTACTCCGATCAATTTGATTGCTCCTTTGTGGATTGGTGCTGTAGAAACCGCATCGATTTTTCCAGCCTGTCCAAGTTCGATGGATTTCATGATCCAGTCAACTGCCATCTGTCCTGCAAGTGCCTGAACTTTTCCCCATTCAATAGAATCTGTATCATAATCACCTGTCTCGATGATGTCTACTGTTCCGAATTCGTATTTTGCTTCTGATGGATCTTCAATCTTGTTGTACTTTAATTCTTTTCCAAGAACTTTTGCAGCTCTGTCCATGATTGCAATACTTCCGATTACAAATGGACGGCAGCAGTCGTGAATCTCCTCACTTAACATTGTTCCTACTACGATCTCAGGTCCGATACCTGCCGGATCTCCCATTGTGATTGCTGTAACTGGTTTATACTGTGTACTCATAATCTTTTACTTTCCTTTCGTTTTATTTTCGTTTTTGTTTTCGTTTCGTTGTCCTTATGTTACATTTATTTTTTTGTTTTTGCAAGCAATTTTATCCATTTTTCGCAACTTTATCACAATTGCATAGATTCTTTTTCGTCTTTTTGTGCATATTTCAGCTGTTCGTTAAGTATTTATCGTTTTTTTACCCTTGTTTTCATTTTCTTTTGATTATTTTCGTTTTTGTTATTGCTTTTGTTCCGTTTTCGTTATATAATCGCAAATAGCAAAAGAAAACAAAATATCGAAAGTGGAGGGTATCATGAGCAAAAAACTTTTCTTTGGAAGCAACCTGAAAATGTACAAGAACATAAAAGATACCGTTTCCTATCTTCAAGAGCTGGAATCTCTTACAAAAGATATAAGCAGGGATGACATCGAACTTTTCATTATTCCTTCTTATACAACACTGGAAAGAGCTGGGGAGGCTATCGACCAGAAGAACATCCGCTTAGGTGCACAGAATATGTGCTGGGAAGAGCAGGGACAGTTTACAGGAGAGATTTCTCCTCTGATGTTACAGGAAGCAGGTATTGGTCTTGTTATGATCGGACATTCGGAACGTCGTCACGTATTCGGAGAAACTGATATAGAAGAAAACAAAAAAGTGCTCTGCGCACTGGAGCATGGCTTCAAGACACTTTTATGTATCGGAGAGACTGCGCAGGAAAAAGAATTCGGTATCAGCGCCGAAGTACTCCGCACACAGTTAAAGGTAGGATTCCACGGCGTATCCGCTGAGGATGCAAAAAATATCTGGGTTGCCTACGAACCAGTATGGTCTATCGGGGTAAACGGAACTCCTGCTTCCGCTGATTACGCAGAAGAGATGCATAAAGTGATCAAACAGACATTACGCGAAATTTTCGGAGATGCCGCTGACGAAATCCCGGCTCTTTACGGAGGAAGCGTTAACCCAGGTAATGCAAATGACCTGATCGTCCAGCCATCTATCGACGGTCTGTTCACAGGACGTGCCGCATGGCAGGCAGACAAATTCAATACTTTGATCCGTGATGCGATTAAAGCACACGATGCAAAATAGGTTGTTTTTAATTATTTATTTTTTAATCATTTTTATCAAGGAGGATATTCACTATGAAAATCGCAATCGGATGTGATCCAAACGCACAGCAGGCAAAAGAAGAACTTATCAAATTCATGGAAGACAAAGGTTATGGGGAGATCAAAGACTTCGGAAGCGAAGATCCAATCTACGCTAACACAGCTGTAACTGTTGCAGAAGCTGTTGCTTCCGGGGAATATGACCGCGGAATCCTGATCTGCGGAACAGGTCTTGGAGTTTCTATCGCAGCTAACAAGGTAAAAGGCGCTTATGCAGCATTACTTTCTGACGTATATTCAGCTAAAAGAGCACGTCTTAGCAACGATGCAAACATCGCATGTATGGGTGCTTTCACAATCGGCAACAAGTTAAGAGAAGAATTAACAGACGCTTTCCTGACAAATGAATTTGTTCCAGGATGCTCTTCTCAGCCAAAGGTAGACGCTTTCAGAGACTACGAAACAACTCACCAGAAATAGACTGACATTATCATTTTTTTCATTTCTCCAATATAAGATGCCAAAGTATCAAACGCAAAAGCCGGTCATCCTTGTACGACAAAGAGTTTGAACCTGATCTTTTGGTATACAGAGAACCTGCCACTGGCAGCTTCTCCTGCATACTTTGGTATCAAAATAAAAGTCCGGGATTTTGCATCACCTCAAAATCCCGGATTTTTCTTCTGTCAATTATTAATTCCCGTCCCAGAATTCCAAGCCCCGACTCTTTACCGCGCAAGCACGAACTGCTCTTTGGATTTGGGGATTCTGGTATTTTATAAATTATGATTTCTCTTTTCTACATCCATGATCATATCGACTCTTGTTGCATGTCTTCCTCCCTGAAATTCAGCGTTCAGCCATGCATCTACGATACATTTTGCAGTCTCGATACCAATCACACGTGCTCCAAATGCGATTACATTTGCATTATTATGCTCTTTTGCCATCTTAGCTGTATATGGTTCGCTGCAGACAACTGCACGGATTCCGTTAACCTTATTGGCCGCAAGCGAAATGCCTGCTCCGGTTCCACAGATTGCAATTCCCTGTTCTACTTCTCCGCTTGCAACTGCATTACCGATCTTCTCACCAAATTCCGGATAATTGCAGCTTTCGTAAGAATCTGTTCCATAATTTACTACTTCATGTCCCAGACTTTCCAGGTATTCCACAATCTCATTCTTCATATCTACTGCTGAATGATCATTTGCAATTCCAATCTTCATATTCGTTCCTACCTTTATCTTTCATATTTTACTCCTTTATATTATAATTAGTATCGATACGAATATCAATAGAGTGTATCTGAAAATGTTTTTAATACAAGGAGATTCTTATACTTATGATTAAATTAATTGCCAGTGACCTTGACGGCACTTTACTTCAGAACGGTGCACACGATGTTAATCCTATCGTCTTCGACCAGATCCGCACACTGAAAGAGCACGGAATCCTGTTCGTCGCTGCAAGCGGAAGACAATACCTGAATCTGTGCCGTCTCTTTGAGCCTGTAAAAGACGACATTGCATATATTGCAGAAAATGGTTCTCTTTGCATCTATAAAGAAGAGACACTTTCCAAAGGAATCATCGAACAGGATCTTGCTTACCGGATTCTCGATGAAGTTGCAAAAAGTCCGCAGTATAACTGCATCATCTCCGGGGAACGTGTCTGCTACAGCACTTCCAAGAACCCCGAATTCCAGAATCATATGGTAAATGTACTTCAGAATAATATGGCTTTCATCGATGATCCTAAAACCGAAATCCAGGAACCAATCTTAAAAATTGCACTCTGTGATTACAATGGTACTGATGAATGTTTTCATAATCTGAGAGACAAATTTGCTTCTGAGATCAAGGTTGTTACTTCCGGTAATCTATGGGTTGATTTTATCTGCCCGGATGCCAACAAAGGAAGTGCACTTCAGGATCTGGCCAGCCATTTACATATCGATCCAGAAGACTGCGTCGTCTTCGGAGATCAGTACAACGATGTAGAAATGCTCCAAACCGCCGGTACAAGCTACGCCATGAAAAATGGAGCCCCGGGAATCGAGAAATATGCGACGCATGTTACGGATTCTGTGGAGACGGTGTTGGCGGAGATCATAAATGGACTTGGTGTTTAATACACTATTTCGTTCTGGCCTCCCGGTCCATGAGAAAGTGTATGAAATAGTTGGAGGCGTAACCGTGGTAACTTCCCCCGGTAATATCATAAAAGAACCACCAGGGACACTAAAAAATCCAGAAATTCACGTCCCCGTGGCTCGACACGAAAAGTATTGCTTTTAATAAAACTTCCGGGGTAAGCATCCTCGGTTACGCCCTTCGTTTGATACATTAAGTATCGCCTTCCAGTCACGACTTGCGTATGCCTTGGTATAAGGGCTGGGTAGCATTCGGAATGAGGCTTAGAAGTAGTTAGAGAGCCTGGATTCCCGTTAACAGAAAGCAAATCCACTGTTTGAGCCAACAGGCGAGTTTGGGTTTGCTTTCTGTTGCTTTTAGGGAATTCAGGCTCTCTTACTACTTCTTGCCTCATGGAGTCGCGGACCAGATCTTATACCAAGACATACGCAAGGACCGGGAATCCACCCCAAATTAATGTATTAAACAGCAATTCCTTACGCCAGCATCCCCATCGTCCGAAGTATAAATATCGTCACAAACAACGTAAAGATCGAAAGTACCGAAGAAAATACCACCAGCTGCCCGGCAAGCTGTCCATCCGCCCCTGCCTGCTGTGCCATGATATAGCTGGATACTGCGACCGGTGTCTGATATGCCAGAAGTGCTGATAAGAGATCCGCATCTTTGTATCCCATCATTACGACCATCGGTATCATGATTAGCGGCAGGATAACCAGCTTAATCGTCAATACAACCGATGACTGTTTCAGATTGCCTTTTACCTTAGAAAAATCCAGGTCCCCGCCCAGAATCATGAACGCAATCGGCGTTGATAATTTCGCCAGGTCCTGTACCGTTGTATCCACAGCCGTCGGAAGCCTGATTCCAAGAAGTGAGAACACGACTCCAAGCATGGAAGAAAGAATCAGTGGATTCTTTATAATATCCATAATAATCTTCTTCCAGTCCGTCTCCCTCTTTTCGCCGAATATAGAAAGTGCAACTACTGCAAGGAAATTATACATTGGTACCAGAATCGCACTTAAAATAGCTGCTGTTGTGGTGCTTTTAGAGCCATACATATTCTGTACAACCGCCACTCCAAAGATTACGTAATTACTGCGGAAAATCCCCTGGATCACGACTCCCTGCTGATTTTCCTGCTTTACTACTTTCGGAACAATCAGGCACAGCAGTATGAATAAAATAATCAATCCGCCTGCTGCCCATATACACAATTTGATCCTGCTTTGTATCTCTGCCCCTATATCACTCTGATATACATTATAAAATAACATACATGGCAGAAATATCTTGAATACGATTGCATTCGCCTGTTTGGTGAGCTGTCTGTCTGCCAGCGATGTATAATTGACCAACAGATATCCAAGCACCATCAGAAAGAATACCGGTGCAATTACGTTAAATGATACAATAATATTGTCCAAATCTACTCAACTTCTCTCATCCAAAATATATATTTTCTCTATATGACTTTTGTTTTTTTAATCCATATCTTCGTTTTCATCTCTATATGACATTCTATATTTTTCAAAAATCGCATCTTCGCTTTTTTCATCTATTTTTTCGTAAATACCCACATTGCTTTCACCTGATCCTTAATCTGTGCATAAGTCCAGGTTGCATTGGTATTTTTGATACTAAATGGATCATTGATCTTTATATTGCCATTCTCATATCCTGTCATTACAATAAAGTGTCCTTCTTTCGTAAAGTCCCCAGGTCCCATACTGCAGATAACCGGATGTCCCTGTGAAAGCTCCTTGCTTAACTGTTCTTCATTCAACAGGCATGACTGGCTCTTTAAGTTCCAGTTCGCCCCTGCCTCATTCATAAACTTCCAGTATGTGTCATTATTCGCATCTACGTATCCGTGCTGGGTTCCATATGCTGCTACTTTTGCCGGTGTGATCGTCTCGTCCTGATTAAGACCTGCTGCTACCATCGCCATACAGGTCGGGCCGCATCCACTGACAGCTACCATACTTGATCCATATGGTGCATAGCCCCATCTTTCGTCCCATTGTAATAATTCCGGGATACCGCCTTGCGGCAGATCAACGCCAATTGTGTCTGCAACAGGATTGTCTTTCTTCTGCTCATAGTCTGCCACAAAGTCAACCGTCTCTGCATTCTTATCCAGCAGCTCTATCACACCCTTCGGATAGCCATGCTTCTGTGCTTTCTTTTTGATTCTGGCAATTTTCTGCGCTTCTGTCTCCGGAGTCATCTTACTTACTTCGGTTTCTTTTAGCTGCTCTTCTTTTTGTGCTTCTGCACTTTTTTTTGCATTAATCTGTTCCTGGTGCATATAATAACCAGTAAAAGCAGCAGTAATGACTGCTGCCAGTATAACAACTACTGTTACATGCTTGATGAGTTGTTTTTTTCGTGCTTTTTTCGCATGTGCTTTTACATGCATCGCTATCTTATCTTTTTCTGCTTCATCTGTTATATTGGTCTCTTTCATCTCTTGATCTGATTTTCCTTTCTGATCCTCTTCTGAAGGTTCTTCTATAACATTTACATACAACATTTATTCTCTTTTACATCGGTTTGCTAAGGTTCACATGCACTACCTGTGAACCTTAGCATCGTTTTTCATTATACAACAGCATTCTTATCCTTACAACTTAACTTTTTCCTAAATTTGCGTCTTTTGTTGTCGTTTTTCCATTTTTCCAGATCTTTCAAAAATTTTTTATAATTTTTTTCAATTTATGCTTGCATTTTATCTATAACCGTGATATTATAATTCTTGTCTTCACGAGAGACAAAAAACACAACAGAACGGGGTGTGGCTCAGCTTGGCTAGAGCGCCTGGTTTGGGACCAGGAGGTCGCAGGTTCGAATCCTGTCACCCCGATTTCGTGCGGGTGTAGTTCAATGGTAGAACACCAGCCTTCCAAGCTGGATACGTGGGTTCGATTCCCATCACCCGCTTTTTTCATACCCTTTTTTATCTACAGAGAAGTTGCCGCCGGCAGTTTCTCTTGCATACTATGCTACAAAAAACCTGCGCAATAGAGTATAATAAATAAAGCAATGCTTTTCATTACACTCTATTGCGCAGGTTTTTTATTATTTTGTTTTTCTGATTGTTGGTTCATTCCAAATTCAGGTCGTCTTTCACTGAAAAAATCCCCTCTATTTTCTGAACAGCTTTCTGATCCAGATAATCATCGCACCCAGAAATATATAGATATCAGCTAGATTTGCAGTAATATTTTCCAGAAATTCTTTCCCTTTTTGAATCATTCTTCTGCTTCCGAAATCACTCTGGCTCTTTGCTCTTTCCGGTGACCTGTAGCCAATATAGTCGATGACCTTTCCTCTGACCACCCTGTCATACGTATTGCTTGCCGCACCGGCGCTTAATAATACCAGCGCAAGTTTCCGGAATCTATGCCCATCCCGGAACGATTCAAGAGCCGTCATAATGAAGATTGCGATTGTCGTCCATATCGATACCTGTTTTACTTTCTCCGGTTCATCTTCCATTGAGCTAAGTGCAAATCCCTTATTATAGATTTTCCGGATTACAATCCTGCTTCCACAGAAGCTTTTTTCATCGGTATCTTCGATATTCTCTTCAATATACTGTTTTACAGCCATATCTACGCCAAACAGTGTTCCGATTGCACCAAGCATGCGTGTCTGCATTCTAGATTTCTCCCTGGATCTTTACGATCTCTTCTTCCTGTTTTTCAATCTCTTCGTCTCTTTTTTCAATCTCCTCACAGAGTGTTACATAATCCATATCCGATACTTCACCACTCTGGAATTTTTCATATACCATACGTCCGATATCTGCAAGGTCTCTTTCATTTGCTCTTTTTAAGGAACGGACATTGCTTTTAATCTTCTGGATTTCTAATGTGTCTCCTGTCTTTTTTGTAATGTCGCTTGCAACATCTGAAACTCTTTTTCCTAATTCTTCAAAAAAATCTGCCATTGCTATTCTCTCCTTTATCTTTTCGATTTACAATTGCCGCAGGATATCCAACGAACGATATAGATTCATCGTACCATATCCCCATTCTGTCGTCGGATACTCTTCATTCGGAAGTGTTCCTGCCCCCATTACGATAATGTTTCTGACCTGGCTTGCACTTGCTCCTCTTGCTCCCGGCTGGTCGCTGATCCATCTCATGAGTAAGGCACATCCGCCTGCTGCGATTGCTGTTCCAGCACTGGAACCACTACGGTTACGAAAGCCCCCGCCAGGTACTGCACCTGTAACCGCCACTCCCGGTGCTGCATAATCCGGTTTGATCATTCCATCTCTAGTATACCCCCTGCCAGAGTGAATATCAACTCCATTCTCCTGACTGTTATAATATGCCACAGACATAAGATTCCTTCCTCCGGCCGGCTCCGTCAATGTCGTATCTGGATTGGATTCAAGAAAATATACCTCCCCTTCCAGGAACTCTTCCATCGGAAGCCACATATGAAATCCCCCCCGCTCCTGCAGTGCCGGTGATACCTCTATCCGCCAGATTCCGGGCACTGTATCCCGGAATCTTAAGAACACCAGCTGGGCATCATTATTCTCCTGCAAAAGCCTGTATTCCACTGTAATTACCGTCCGTTCAAATGCAAACCGGAATTCGAACAGATATCCAAGCCGGAGCGGGATCATCCCTGTCCGTTCTCCAGACGGTGATACCACGGATACTGTAACAATATCCGGAAGCCTGCTCCATAATTCCGTTACAAATGCACGCACACCACTTCCTACACGTATCTCTACATTCCTGCTGTTTTCATTCTCCGTAAAACGGTGAAAATAATGATGTCTCTGCGCCGCTTCATTTCCAGTTCCTGCGACTACACACCGGTTTCTCACCGTCGAATAGATATCCAGTATATTTGCAAGCATCGATTCTCCGTTATGTCCTCCAAAACTGGTTCCAAGCGCTACACAGAGTACGAGCGGCATCTTCTTCTTTCTTGCCAGTCCGTTCAGATACTTAAGGCCAAGCATAATATCATTTTCCTGATAACACACCGCCTCTTCTTTTATCGCAAAGAATTCTTTCAGGTAAGCCTTCGCCGGTTTTAGCTTTACCATGGCAATGGCAGCTTCGGGTGCCGCCCCGGTAAATCTGTTATTATAATCTGCACCTCCTGCAGCCACACTTGCCACATAGGTTCCATGTCCATCCTCATCTTTTGCCGGAACACTATTTAAAGGTTCTTCTTCCTTAAGTGCCCGATTAATCATCTCTTCTGTATATTCCGTTCCGTATTCCAGGCCTTCCGGTGGTGCTCCTTCCTGAATTGTCTGATCCCAGATTCCTGCGATCCTTGTCGTCCCGTCCAGATTTCGGAAGACTTTGTTCTGATAATCGATTCCCGTATCCAGGAACCCTATCATAATACCTTCTCCCATTAACTGAAGCGTCGGATAATTCTGAAGTGTAATGATTCCTGCAGCATCCAGAGGCTGCAGATCTAAAAGCACATAACATTTTGGAATCGCACTATACCAATACTGCCGGATGGATAGATCTGCCAGTATACTACTGTTGACAGACACACTTTTATATCCAAAATCCATCTCCTGTATACACACATTTTCAGAATCTACTTCCTGAAGTTCCTCGTCTCTATGTAATGGAATGATAAAATCCCAGTAATCCTGCGACAATATTTTTTCTCTGCAATTATCAGCCATAGAAAAAAAGACCTTTCACATACATTTATTCATGTATATGAAAGATCCCTTACATTTCATTAATCTTTTTTACTATTTACAGAATCTGTCACCAACAGGTTCTTCCGAACGTATAAAGCTTCTAACCGTTCGCCGGATGACTCAGCATACGTTCGATAATATCAACAGACTCTTCGATACCATAGCTTGCACTGTTGAAGCAGATATCATAGTTCATGGCATCGCCCCATTTTTGTCCTGTATAATAGTTATAATATTTTGCATGCTGCCGGTCAATTTTCTTAAGCAGGCGTACTGCCTTTTTATGATCCAGATCATTGACCTCCATGACACGGTGTACACGCTGTTCAAATGGTGCTGTAATGAAGATGCTGATGTGTGGGATATGGTTATTGGCCAGTATCACATCTGCACATCTTCCCATTACAATAAAGTCTTCTTCTCTTGCCATCTTACAGATCAGGTCGCTCTGATTAAAGAAGATTGCATCTTCTTTTGTCAGTCCATGATAGCGGTCAAAATCTTTCAGACGCTCTTTTATAGTTCTTCCTGATCCCTGATATTTGTTCTCAATCTGATTGGTTCCAAGATCTGCCACATCTACTACAGAATCCTTTTCTGCATCCAGACGTCTGAGTACTTCATTAAAAATCTCTGCATCGTAGTAATTAATACGAAGTGCATCTGCCAGCGCAAACCCGATGTCATTTCCCGCACTTCCATGTGTTCGTCCGATACATATGATCAGATGATCGTCTTTGGAGAATTTCTGACGCAAGTTTGCTGTATTTAATTTTGCCCTGTTTTCATCAAGAATTTCAACCTTACCAAAGCCTGTTGGCAGTGCAGCGATTTCTTTTAATATATCATCATATCTTTTCATCAGTCTGGAACGGTCTTCATCCTTACGGATAGTACGTGCCATATTACTGATCAACGCCAGCTCACTTCTAAGAAGATGTCCCTGTGGTTTCGTTCTCATCAGATTAACAAGACTCTCCACACAACTACGCTTATCCCCTGTAAAGGTACGTCCAAGAGAAGATCCTACACATTCATAGACTTCTCCATCCAGATCATAGATCCGTTCTGCAATGTCATAATATTTGTTCTTACTTTCCTGCATGTTCCGCACCTCCCTCTATAAAAAGAATACCAGCATATCGATAATAAATACCGGTATCAGGAATGTCAGTGACCATGCCATATATCCAAAGAACGACGGCATACGCACACCGTTTTCGTCAGACATGGATTTTACCATGAAGTTCGGTGCATTTCCAATATATGTATTGGCTCCCATGAACACAGCTCCACACGAGATTGCTTCCAGCATCTTAACCGGAACTGTACCAAGTGTTGTCGCAACACCGCTCTTAAAGCCAAGTGCTCCGGCCGTTGTAAGGAATACCAGATAGGTCGGTGTATTATCAAGAAAGCTTGAAAGTGCTCCGGTTGCCCAGAACATCTCAAATGGCTTATTGATTCCAAGTTCTGCTCCATTTGCCTTCAGGATCATAAGTGCAGGCTGCATCGTAATAAAGATTCCGATAAAAAGAACTGCAACTTCCTGGATAGCTCCCCAGGTAAAGTGGTTACGGATACGTACTTCTTCCTTTGTTGTTTTAAATGATAACAGTGCTGCCAGAAGTATGATCACAATCTCAATAACAGACGGGAATCCAAGTGTTACCTCTCCAAGAATATGGATTCCTTTTACTGTTCCATCTGCATTCTGGAATGCTGCCATGTTCGGAAGTGTTCCGCTTAAGATAACCGCACCAACGATCATTGCTACATAGATTAAGTTATGCAGTCCTACGATCTTAAAATGTGTTCCCGGTTCTCTGATATCCGGTTTTCTTCCTTCTGCAATATCTTTTCTGTAAGCTCTTCTGTCCAGGAAATAAAATACTACCAGCAGGATCACCATATTAAAGATCAGAATATGGAATAATTTCATACTCCAGAAAAATGGTACTCCACGCATAAATCCCATCAGAAGCGGCGGATCTCCAATTGGTGTCAGACATCCTCCCATGTTCGAAATCAGGAAAATAAAGAAGATCATAATATGACTCTTTCTCTTTCTCCATGAATTCATCTTGATAAAAGGACGGACCAGAAGCATACTGGACCCCGTTGTACCGATCACGCTTGAAAGCAGTGTTCCCATGACAAACAATGCTGTGTTGATTCTCGGTGATCCGGCAAATTCCCCCTCAATCGTAATGTTACCTGCTACACAGAATAATCCAAATAACAGGACGATAAATGTCAGATAATCATTTACCACACATTCGAGGACGGTCTCTGCCATCGAAAACATTCCATATTTCGCCGTAAATGGAATGATAAACAGTATTGACCATACTGTAGCTGCAAGCGGCTGGTGTTTTTCCCACCATTCAGGCTTGATCAGCGGCATTACAGCAATACTCAGCAACAGCCCTGCAAATGGTATGCAGAGCCAGATTGGAATAGCTGATATTTCCCTCATCGCTATCTTTCCTCCATTCTTCTCCAAGTAAAAATGTTAAGTTATAAAACTATATGTAAAATGTATTATTGAAGTCTTGGTACTTCCTGACCTCTCAACATAATTACCGGTCCACCGGTTCCTTCGATATATTCTTTTGTGATTACAACCTCTCCGATATTGTCATCTTTTGGGATCTCGTACATGATATCCAGCATAAAGTCCTCGATAATCGCGCGAAGTGCTCTTGCTCCTGTATCTTTTTTCATTGCCCTCTTTGCAATCGCATGCAGTGCGCCTTCGTCAAATTCCAGTTTTACTTCATCCAGTGCCAGAAGCTTCTGGTACTGCTTCAGGATTGCATTCTTAGGCTCTTTTAAGATTTCTACCAGCATGTCCTCATTCATTCCCTGTAAGGTAAATACGATCGGCAGACGCCCTAAAAACTCCGGTATCATACCAAATGCCCGCAGATCCTCGGTTGTTACTTTCTTAAGGATTTCTTTGTCATTATTATATTTATCTCTCAGATCTGCTCCAAAACCAATTGCTGCCTGCTTTGTCAGACGCTCTTTGATGATTCCTTCCAGATCCGGGAATGCACCTCCGCAGATGAACAGGATATTTCTTGTATTAACGGTTGTAAGTGGTACCATGGCATTCTTGCTTGTTGCTCCGACAGGCACTTCTACGTCGCTTCCTTCCAGAAGTTTTAACATTCCCTGCTGTACGGATTCCCCGCTTACATCTCTCTGGCTTGAGTTCTTCTTCTTAGCAATCTTATCGATCTCATCGATGAAAATGATTCCCTGTTCTGCCTTTTCTACATCGTTATCTGCTGCCGCCAGAAGCTTTGATACTACGCTTTCGATATCATCTCCGATATATCCGGCCTCTGTAAGAGAGGTCGCATCCGTGATTGCAAGCGGTACATCAAGGATTCTTGCAAGCGTCTTAACCAGATATGTCTTACCGGAACCTGTAGGTCCGATCATCAGCATATTGGATTTTTCAATCTCGATATCATCCATCGAATCGGTAGCGACACGTTTATAGTGGTTATATACCGCTACGGACATTACTTTCTTCGCATATTCCTGTCCGACTACATACTCGTCTAATTTGGCCTTGATCTTATGTGGCGCCGGAAGGTTCTTGATATCTACTAATGGCTTATATTCTTCGCCTTCTTTTTTCTTTTTGATCTTCTGCTGTTTTGGAATGCTCTGTTCCATGTCTGCCATATTGAACACCTGTACTCCCGGAATATTCATAAGCTGGCTGTAGTCGATTGGTCCGTTTGACATAGCATCAAAGCTCTTTTGCATACAGTCATTGCATACACAGATACGGTTCGGAAGCTCGATCATCTTACCGGCAACACTCTCCGGACGTCTGCAGATAAAGCAGACTTTTTCGTATCCGTCATCATCATTTTGTTTTTTATTATTCGTATCAGATGTATGTGTTGTTGTCTCTACTTCTACATCTTCTACTTTTTCAATCTCCTGATTGTTATCATCCTGGTTTGTCATTATTCTCTCCTTCTACTGTTCTGTCGTATATTTCACTCTTTTTCTTGTATGTCTTATGCATCCCCCTGGTTCACCAGCTCCAGAAATGTCTCTTCTGATATAATCGGTATTCCCAGCTCATTTGCCTTTTTATTCTTAGATGATGTGCTTGTCACATCGTTATTGATCAGATAGTTTGTCTTGGATGTTACCGATCCTGTAACTTTTCCGCCAAGGCTTTCAATCAGCTCTTTGACCTCTCCTCTGTTGGCAAAATGTGTCACGCTTCCGGTAATTACAAAGTTCACACCTGCAAAGATCTGTGTCTTTGTCACCTCTTCTTTTGGAATGGTCAGTTCGTCAAGCAGACGTCTGAAATTCTCCACATGCTTCTCATCTGCGAAGTATCCGACGAATGCCTTTGCCAGAACTTCCCCGACTCCCTGGATCTCATTTAACTCTTCTTCTGATGCTTTCAGTAGAGATTCTACATCATATCCAAGCTCTCTGCAAATAACTTTTGCATTGGCAAGACCAATTCCTGCAATTCCAAGAGAATAGACGACTCTTGGAAGCGTTGTAGTTCTTGCCTTTTCCACACTGTCCATCAGTTTTTTATAAGATTTTTCGCCAAATCCTTCCATGTCCTGGATCTCATCTTTATACCGGTCCAGATGGAAGATATCTGCAAATGTATGGATATATCCTCTGGAAATGAATTTTTCCAGTGTCGCTTCTGACAATCCTTCTATGTTCAATGCATCTCTGCTTACAAAGAGTGCAAAGGACTTCACATGCTTTGCCTGACACTCCGGATTCATGCAGTATAATGCTTTTGCATTCCCGACCTGGCTGACTTTTGTCTCTCCATGACAGACCGGACAGTGCTGCGGTATATCTCTTACTCCGCTTCTGGTCAGATTCTTTGCGATCTGTGGAATAATCATATTCGCCTTATATACTTCAATCTTATCTCCGACTCCCAATTCCAGTTCTTCCATAATACTGATATTATGGACACTTGCACGGCTGACCGTCGTTCCTTCCAGTTCTACCGGCTCGAATATTGCAACCGGATTGATCAGCCCTGTTCTTGACGGACTCCACTCAATCTCAAGAAGCGTTGTCTCCTTAATCTCATCCTGCCATTTGAATGCGAAAGAATCTCTCGGAAATTTTGCCGTTCTACCAAGTGAACGTCCGTACGCTATATCATCATATGTTAGCACAAGTCCATCTGACGGAAAATCATTTTCACTGATCTTAGACGAAAATTTAGCAACCTCTGCTTCTACCGTATCTCTCGTTACCATATGATATTCCACCGTTGTAAATCCCTGTGATCTCAGCCATTCCATCTGGCAGGCCCTGGAATTCATAAAATCCACACCGTCTGCCTGCACCAGTGTAAATGCATAGAACATGACATTTCTCTTTGCTGTGATCTGGTTATTCAACTGTCTGACCGAACCACTGCATAAGTTTCTCGGATTCTTATATTTGGCATCTACGTCTTCGATTTCCTCATTGATCTTCTCAAAATCATGATAGCCGATAACCGCTTCTCCACGCAGGATCAGTTCTCCGGTATATGCAATCTGAACCGGCACATTCTTAAATACTTTCGCATTATTGGTTACGACTTCTCCAACTTCTCCATTTCCCCGTGTAACGGCCTTATAAAGCTTTCCATCACGGTAAGTCAGTACAATCGTAAGTCCATCCATCTTCCATGACATCAGCGTTTTCTGGTCACCCACGAAATTCTTAAGTTCTTCCACTTCCTTGGTCTTGTCAAGGGAAAGCATCGGACTTTCATGCCTTTCTTTTGGAAGCTCGCTGACTACTTCGTATCCTACATTTACAGTCGGGCTGTTGGACAATGTGATTCCCAGTTCTTTTTCAAGGCTCTGAAGTTCATCGTACATCTGATCATATTCATAGTTGCTCATGATCTCCTGCGCTTCCTGGTAGTACGCCCTGGAGGCTTTATTTAAGATGTCTACCAGTTCCTGCATTCTCTCGTTCTTTGACTGTCCCATATAATTCCTTTAACTCCTGTTCTGTTAATTCTCTTACCTGTCCAGGTTTTAGATTCCCAAGTTCTATGTTCATGATCCGGATGCGCTTCAGATTCGTCACTTTATATCCAAGTGCTTCACACATCCTCCGGATCTGCCTGTTCAGTCCCTGTGTCAGTATAATGGAAAATGTATATTTTCCAATTTTCTTTACTGTACACGGTCTTGTTACCGCATCCAGGTTCTTCTCTTTATCTTTGATATGTACTCCTCTGCTCATCTTTTCGATAAATTCCGGAGTGATTTCTTTTTGTACGGTTACTTTATATTCTTTCTCATGAGCGAATCTTGCACGCATCATACCGTTGATCAGGTCCCCGTCATTGGTCATAATCAGAAGACCTTCCGAATCTTTATCAAGCCTGCCTGCATAGGTGATGCGGACCGGATAATTTAGATAACGGATAATATTCTTTTTCTCTCTTTTATCTTCTGTGCAAACAATCCCAGCAGGTTTGTAAACCGCCAGGACCGTTTTCTTTGTCTTACTTTTTATAGTTTTTTTCCCTACACGGACTTCTTGTCCGTCATCTACTTTCATTCCGGGAACCGCAGGCTGTCCGTCCACGGTTACCATTCCTTTTTCAATCAGCCGGTCTGCTTCTCTTCTTGAACATACGCCGGCATCACTTAGATATTTATTCAGTCTAATCATTCTGTAACACTCCACTAATGCTGTTATCTTTTACAAAAGTATTACCATTATACAGGAAAAGTACACTTGTAATCTTATTCTCTTCCATAACATCCTTAATATTATCATAATAATATCTTGGATCGATCACTATGATCTCCCTGTAATAATCCGTCAGGAACGGAATCAGGCTGTTCGCATACGAATCCTTAAAGATCAGAAGTCTGTCCGTAGAATCAGCCGTCGTCCTGATATCTAACATCGGATAATTGCCACCCAGGAACAGAGCATATTTATCTTTGCCTTTTAATTTTGATGTATCATAAAGTGTTCCTGTCTTTTTCTTTTCATTTACATTATTTACCACTACTTGTGTTGCCTTTTCAAGATCATCCGGTGCATAGATATAAATCGGCTCTTCGTAGCTGGTCTCATAGCCGCTGGTGGACGAAAGTGTTCCATTGAATTCCGTCGTTACTGCATAAGGCTTTAATTCCTGCTGCTTACCTGTATCAAGCTTCATTGAAGCTGCCAGTTCCTGATATCCATAATAAGCACCCAGTGTCGTCCAGTGATGATCGGTACGGTAATACAAATCTTCCGACTTATGCTTGTTCAAAGCATCTGTCACATTGATCCACTGAAAAGAATCACCAAGTGTATCTTTAATCTGTGTAAACTGCTGGTTCTGATCTTCTGTCACTGCATGTTTCGGAAGTTTGTCTGCCTGGATATTCGCTGCATCCGGCACCAGCATCATGTACATCGGAATATCCTTATACGTTTGCTGAAATTCTTTCATTGCTGTCAGATTCGCATTCATCTGTGTTTCATCCGGTGTTGCAATGTCCTCCAGCAGATAATGGTCTTTTCCTTTGAATACGCCATTGGACTTACGTTTTCCGGAAAGAAGGTCCAGATTACTCTTTAACGATACCCAGAAATCTCTTCCCGTGAACTGATCTGACACATATGATTCATACTGTTCCATCCATCTTCCACTTTCAATTCCCGAAAGTGTCAGTTGTGGCCGTTGTTCCAATGCCCGGTTTTCTTTTTCAGAGAACTTTCTGTCGCCAGTTGCCACATTCACAACACAGATGATTCCAAGCATTAACAGAAATACCAGCGCTATAAATTTATTTCTTTGCAATTGTCTTCTTCTCTCTCTCTTTCTCTTTCTTCGTAATCTCTCTTCCCTTGAGAGATTGCTTCTTATTCTCTCATTCCTTAGCTCTTCCATCGTGGCCTCTAAAATCTGAAATACAAGAACGGATTATACGTTTCCGTCACCAGATATGCGATGCTGACCACAAATAAAATCACGTATACAACCCCATTTATCATCGTTGTATTCCATCTTCTGGACCTCATCCGGTGCTCATATCTGACATGCACATATCTTGTTGAACCAATCGCCAGCATCAGCCACAATACCAGATTGGTTGTAAGCAGATACAGACTTTCCTGATCCACAATGCCATGTGCTCCCACACCAAACATTACTTTCATATATTCAAGAGCCTGTCCAAGTGATGAACTGAAGAACAATACCCATCCAATCACAATCAAAAATATACTGTAAATATGACTAAATATTCCCGGAATTTTTTCCAGAACCGGTGCCAGCAGATATTTTTCAATAATCAGTATGACACCATAATATAATCCCCATACCACAAAATTCCATGCAGCTCCGTGCCAGAGTCCGGTCAGTAACCACACTACCAGCAGATTGAAAATGTGTCTTGCTGCCGATACCCGGTTTCCACCAAGCGGAATATATACATAATCCCTGAACCAGCTGCTAAGGGAAATGTGCCATCTTCTCCAGAATTCTGTAATGCTTTTTGACACATACGGATAATTAAAGTTCACACACAGCTCAAATCCGAACATTTTTCCAAGTCCGATCGCCATATCCGAATATCCACTAAAGTCAAAATAAATCTGGAACATATAGGCAAATGCCCCAAGCCATGCCGTCAGTACGGATACATTTCCTTTTGAAAGTCCGGTTACTTCTGTAAATATCATGCCAGATGTATTAGCTAAAAGTACTTTTTTCGCAAGTCCTCTTATAAAGAACATGCATCCGTCACCGAATTTTCCAATGGAATGCCGTCTGTGTGTAAGCTGTTCATCAATATCTGCATACTGTACAATCGGGCCTGCGATCAATTGTGGGAACATCGTTACATATAATGCAAAATTAAGCAGATTCTTCTGTACCTTCACTTTTCCACGATACACATCTATGATATAAGACATGATCTGGAAGGTATAGAACGATATTCCGATCGGCAGTGCCAGTGCATGATATTTGATATGCACCGGAAATACGTGGTTGATCGTATCCAGCACGAATCCTTCATACTTGAAGAATCCAAGAATCGCAATATTAACAATAATATTAAATACAAGGCTCCTCTTCGCCTTTTTTTTGTTTTCCAGATTTCTTGCAATGTCCAGTCCGCTGATATAGTTAAATAATATAGACAATATCATCAGGAAAATGTATACCGGCTCTCCCCACGCATAAAACACAAGGCTTGCCAGTAACAACACTGGATTTCTACATGCCGCCGGCAAAACATAATATAATATCAGCACAACCGGCAAAAACGTAAATAAGAATACAATACTGCTAAATAACATTTCTCTAATTCCTTTAATTATCGAATACTTTTTCTAAATGCCTCATCAATCTTGTCCGCATCTTTTGAAACCACAAGGATTGTATAGGAACCTTTGGATTCCACAACTGCTGAACGAAGTAGTTTTGTCTGTTCTACCCCATATCCTTCAAAGCTCTTCTTTTGCGTATCCAGACGTGTCTGGACTGCTTTTTCGATATCTTCTATCTGGCTTTCGTCTTTTACTTTTACAACCAGCACTTCATTAACACTCATGACATCATTTGGAATATACAGCATTACGCCATCATAATCATTGGCATTTAATCCGTAGTATTTTTTCAGATCCTGTGCACTTCCTTTGGACATGCCTTTCGTCTTCATAACTTTTGTAATATTCTTTTCAATGGTATCTACCGGCACATCGCTGCTGCCTTCTCTTGAAATCAGAAATACTACATACATGACCAGTACCAGTACCATCAGATATTTCAAAATATTAATAAGATCTATCTTTCCATTTTTCATTATAATCCTGCTTCCTCTGACATATTATAGACCCATTTCTTATAATAGGATGGTGACATATGAACGCCGTCACTTGCATAAAACTGCTGTTCTACAAGGTCCGTATTATCAATAAATCCTACTTTTTCCTGCTTGCACAATGCTTTCAACGCCTTGTTAAACTCTGGGACTTTTCCATATACCGGCTTATTCTTAACTGCTGCCTGCGAAGTCGGCAGAACACTGTTTACATAGATATCCGTATCCGGAAGTGCTTTTTTCAGTTCTTCGATCACAGGCTTATATGCTTTTACAAATCCCTGTGCATCTCCATTCTGCGCCTCTAAGTCATTCATACCATAACATAAAAATATGGTAGACGGCTTCATCTTCTTTGCTTTATCGATATGTGCCCTTAACTTTTTATTGCTGTTATCTGTTACACCAGTTCCACGGTCTGCCTGTACATTTGCCGCATTTAACACTCCATATTCATAGAGTCCCTGTGTGATGGAATCTCCCATCACCAGTGCATCTTTGAACTTTACACTTGGTTTTATTTTATCTGCCGCCTGTGCTGCCAGACGTTCTTCTTTTTCAAGCTTTTGTATGCTTTTATCCACGGATGCAACATCTGTCTCATCCATAGTTTTCAGAATCCCGGTCCCTTTCTTCGTATCAAGATCCGGATTCGTAAGCTTCATAGTGACAGCAATTGCAACAATCACAGTCACAATCGCCACCAGAAGCAGAAAAGTCCGAACCATATGATCTTTTTCATACGGTTTCAGCTCTTTTCTTTCATATTCTCTATCTTTCATCTCTAGTTCTTGTCTGTCCACGAAAATGATCTCCTTTTTTCGCTTCTTTCTTTGGTTACATACCTATATATAAATAATTGTACTGTTTTTCTTTTTAAATGTCAATTATTCACTCATTCTATGTTATGATAGAATCCATAGAAAATTTAGGAGGTTTCCTTATGACCATATATTCATTATCAGCCAAAAACTGTATGTCACACCTGTTATTAAAAGAAACATTCGACCAGTTCTCCTTCATCGAAGCAGAATTCACAACCTGGGGGAAATTCAGGCTCGACGGCTACCTGCAGGAAGACTTCTTCGACGAAAAACCAGAAGAGCCCTACGCCCGCTGGGAAAAAGCCCGCGACTTTTGTTTCCAGATCATCCGCGGCAAACGCACCCCGTTAAACTTCAAGATCATACTGGCCCTCCCGGCTGATCAATACCCGGATTTTCTGACCCGCCACGGCCTTACCGCCTACCGCCCGGAAAACATCCATGGACTCTACCTCAACTTCCACTATGACGGCACCACCCTGCACTGCACCACCGGCACCGCACTTACCACCTTCACCCTCGACAAAACCCTGGAACAATCCTGGGATCAGGAAGCCAAAACCATCCTTAAAACCAACCAAATCGAAGGCGACTACTAAAAAACAAAAACACCGCACGGCTATGTCCATTTCCATAGCCACACGGCGTTTTCACTTCTACAGTCTACCGGCGAAACGGTCGCAGAGCAACGTGGATACCGCGCCTCAGGCGTCCGCCTGCGAACACCTCCCGCGCTCCTACGCTTCCACAAAAAACCTACTTCGTAAGCAACATCATTATTTCATTACTTCTCTGCACAAATGCTGTCATCTCCTCCGGACTAAGCGGCTTATGCGCCAGCATAGCCAGATCATATAACTGCTTGCAGATAATACTTGTATTCTCACTATCCTTATGCTCAACCACATACTGAACCAGCGGATGATTAGCATTCAGAATCAACGTACTTGTCGTACCCATATCCATTCCGCTCATACCATACATCTTCATCATTTCCTGCATACGGCGGTTCTCTTCTGACAGTGTCATCATAGAAGCAACTTTTTCATCTTTTAATTTTTCAATCTTAACATCCAGATTTTCATTACCAAGTTCTTTGCGGAAAATCTCTACCAGACTGTCAGAAGTCTTCTGGAATGCTTCTTTTTCATCTTCAGCAACTTCTTCTTTCGCACCTTCTGTTACATCTGCATCGATTCTCTGGAACTTGATGTTCTGATTGCGCTGCTCTAACTGTGTAATAAATGGTGAATCAATATTATGTCCCAGGATTACAGCATCCATTCCCTGATTCTTGAACATGTTGATGTACTGGCTCTGCTGAATCTCATCTGTTACATAGTAGATAATTGTCTTATCTTCTTTATTCTGATCGTCTGCTTTATCTTCCTCTGTCTTAGCCTCTGGTTCTTCTACCTTTCCGCCATTTGCTTCGATACAGTCTTTCAGTGTCAGATATTTGTGATCCAGGTTCTTGAACAGAACTGCATCTTTCATCTTGTCACAGAATTTTTCATCTTTTAAGCAGCCAAACTTGATAAACGGACTGATGTTATCCCAGTATTTTTCATAATCTTCTCTCTTTGTCTTGCACATTCCGGAAAGCTTATCTGCAACTTTCTTAGAAATGTATTCAGAAATTTTATTTACAAATCCGTCATTCTGCAGTGCACTACGCGATACATTAAGCGGCAGGTCCGGACAATCAATGACTCCCTTTAATACCATCAGATACTCTGGGATAACTTCTTTGATATTGTCAGCGATAAATACCTGGTTATTATATAACTTAATTGTTCCTTCGATAGAATCATACTCTGTATTGATTCTTGGGAAGTACAGGATTCCCTTTAAGTTAAATGGATAATCCATGTTCAGGTGGATCCAGAACAGTGGCTCTTTGTAATCCATGAATACTTTACGGTAGAACTCCTGATAATCCTCATCGCTGCATTCATTTGGATGTTTTGTCCACAGTGGATGGATGTCACTTAATGAAACCGGACGTTTTTTAATCTTTACTTTTTCTTTGGCCGGTTCTACTTCCACCATTTCTTTCTCGCCGTTTTCATTTTCTTTTTCTTCCATCTTGGCATCTTCGTGAATATGCTCGATGACTTCATCATCATCTTTTAAGTCTGCCTCATCGATAGTTTCATATTCTGGTTCTGCATTTGCCTTTGAAAGGAAGATCTCAACTGGCATGAATGAACAGTATTTCTGAAGTACTTCTCTCATTCTGTATTCGTTAGCGAACTCAAGGCTGTCTTCATTAAGATACAGAGTCATAGTAGATCCGACTTCCTGTTTGTCGCCGTCTTCCATCTCGTACTCTGTTCCGCCATTGCTTACCCAGTGTACCGGTTTTGCACCTTCTTTGTAAGACAGTGTATCGATATGCACTTCATCTGCTACCATAAATGCTGAGTAGAATCCAAGACCAAAGTGTCCGATCATATCGTCTTCTGTTGTTTTATCTTTATATTTTTCAAGGAACTGTGTAGCTCCGGAAAATGCGATCTGTGTAATGTATTCTTCTACTTCATCGGCTGTCATACCAAGACCGTTATCTGTGAATTTCAGAGTTTTCTCTTCTGGATTTACTTCTACTTTGATTGCCGGTTTGTAATCATCCGGTAACTGATATTCACCCATCATATCCAGTTTCTTTAACTTTGTGATTGCATCGCATCCATTAGATACTAATTCACGTGCGAAAATATCGTGATCGGAATATACCCATTTTTTAATAATTGGGAAAATGTTTTCACTGCTGATTGACAAACTACCTTTCTTTGCTGCCATTGTAAATCACTCCTATTTCTTCTAAATTTATTATTCATATGATGTCCGGTATATGTGCTGTCCCCGGATTATTGTATCGCGGACAGTTTCCTGACATCTGGCATTTCATTTTTTCTAACAGATATGATAATACTGTAAATTTTAAAAGTCAATAGAAAATTAGCACTCTTTAAAAAAGAGTGCTAATAATTCTGTGAAGTTTATAAAACAATTATTAATTTTTATTCTTCAGCCTATATTCATTTTTTCCAACTATCCTTCAGATTAGATATTTACATATATACTGCAGTCTGATTATTCAATACTCTTAAGCGATTCTACCATATCGATCTTTTTTAATTTAAAATACATCACCCAGTTTACGAATAGCGAGAAGCCTATCGTAAATAAAAAGCTGTAGATAAAGCTTGGCAGATTGATATTCCGCCCGAACATTGCAGCATCTACTTCCACCGTCTGAATGACAAACTGATGCAGTATCTTTCCAAATACAATTCCCACAACCGCTCCGATCAAGGTCAGCAGAACATTTTCACGAAATACATACTCTGCCACTTCCATATCGTAGAAACCGAGTACTTTCAGTGTCGCAAGCTCTCTTTGCCGCTCCGTAATGTTGATGCTGTTCAGGTTATAAAGGACAACAAATGCCAGCATTCCGGCCGAAACGATCAGAACAATGATCACCAGATTCAGACTGGCCAGCATATCATCCAGCTGATCTTTGATATCATGCAGATAAGAAATCGTTAAGACCTGATCCTGCGCCAATATCTTTTCTCCTGCTTTTTTTACCTGTTCATCCGAATATCCTGTTTTTGTGCGGAACATGATACAGTTGTAGTCTGCATCTTTTCCATATACTTTCTTATAATATTCCGGTGTGTAATATATGTAATGCCCCATATAATTCTCACAGATATGTGCAATTTTTACCGTTCCGCTTTTTTCATTTCCCGCTTTTACCTGGATGCTATCTCCTTCTTTTACATTCAGAAGCTTTGCCGTCTTTTCGCTTACAATCACTCCGTTATCTGTAAGCTTATATGATTCCTTCGTCTTTCGGTCATGAAAATCAACATATTTACCGGCATCTTTAGAATTTCCCAGAACACACTGATATACGCTTCTCTTTTTGCTTCCCTTAGACGCTGTCACACTGCGCATGTCCGCATCCATGAATGTCTGAATATCCTGATCTTTTTTCAGATAATCTTTCAATTCTTTCTTATCGGTCTTTGTCACGCCATCTTTATAAAAAATGTGTCCGTCATACAGTTGGATCTCATCATATTGGATATCTGCGATTTCATATACGGAATCTTTCACTCCATATCCGACTAACATAAGTGCCATACAGCCGCCGATTCCGAATATGGTCATGAAAAAACGTTTTTTATAGCGCATCAGATTCCGGATGGTTGATTTCCATGTAAAATTCATCCGTTTCCAGATGAACCCGATCCGTTCTAAGAATACGCGTCTTCCTTTTTTCGGTGCAGGCGGACGCATGAGCACTGCCGGTTCCGCTGCCAGTTCTTTATAGCATGATGCAAGTGTTGCTCCCATCGTACATACGATTGAAGCCGCTGATGCCATCACTGCGTAACTCATATGATATGGCACATAGATCTTTGGAATGTGTGGGTACATGATCTCATAGGCATAGATTATAATAAAGGGAAGAACCTTCTCTCCAACTAGCACTCCGATGACGCTGCCTCCCGCCGTTGCAAGAAGTGCATAGCCGAGATATTTTGACGCAATGGAAAAGTTACCGTAGCCCAGTGCTTTCATCGTACCAATCTCGATTCTCTGTTCTTCTACCATACGTGTCATGCCGGTCAGACTAATAAGCGCCGCAACCAGGAAGAACATTACCGGGAATACCTTTCCAATTGCCCGCATACGGTTCGCATTTTCTCCAAATCCGTCATATTCGACCAAAGTGCTTCTATTATATACATACCATTTTGGATTCTTTATCTTCTGGATCTGCTTTCTGGCATCTGCAAGTTTTTTCTCGCCTTTTGCGATTTCTTCTTCGGATGTCTTCTTCCCGTCCTCGTATTCTTTTCTGGCATCTGCAAGTTTTGCTTCGTTCTCGGCAATTTCCGCTTCGCCTGTTTGCAATGCCTGTTCCTGTGTCTGCAGTTCGGCTTTTCCGGCGTCCAGCTGTTTCTGACCGGATGTTATCTGCGCTTTTGCTTTTGCAAGCTGTGCTTCACTGGCATCTAACTTTGCTTTTGCCTGATCAAGCTCTGCTTTCCCGCTTGCAAGCTTTTGTTTTGCCGCGTCTAATTCTGCTTTCTTTGCCTGATATTCCTGCTCCCTGGCTTTCAGCGTCTGCTTTGTCTCCTGTGCCTGCTGTTCTAATGCCTGAATTCTTCGTAATAACTCCTGATTCTGGTCATTTCCACTTCCGGCATCCGTTCCGCCATTATCATTCTGTCCTGGCTGTTGTTCTTCATCTTGTATCTGATCTGTCGCAGCGCCTGCTTCAGATTCTTCTTTTTCTTCTGTAATCTGTGCATCGATTTGTCCGGCTGCACCTGCTGCCTGTGCCTTCAATGCTTCGATTGTATTCAGAAGCTCCTGATATCCGGCCCAGCCTTTATCCAGTTCAGCCCGATACACAGCCAGTCCCTGTTCTCCGGACTGAATCTGTGCCTTTGCTCCGGCACTTTGTGCATCGTAGGCTGCTTTTCCCTGCTCATACTGCTTTTTCCCCTGTTCCAGTTGTTTTAATCCGGATTCGTATGTCTGCTTTGCCTGGTCCAGTTCCTTTTGTTTCTGATCTAAGGTCTGTCTTACCGATGCAATCTGAGACTTTCCACTGGCTATCTTTTCTTTTGCCTCATTAAGCTGCGTCTCACCGTCTGTGATCTGCCTGTTTGCATCGTCAAGTTTCTGCTGTGACTCTGCTTTCCCATCGTCCAGATCTTTCTGTGCTTTTGCAATCTTTTCTTCTGCCTCTGTTTCCAGATTTTCTTTTCGTATTCTGCCTCTTTCTTCTGTGATTGCTTCGATCTGTTTTTTAACGGTCTTTACTTTCTTTTTGTATGCGCCTGTATAAGCAGTCAGGTCTTTTGCACCTTCCACCTGCACATACATTTCCGTATACACATCCAGATCAAATGTCTTTTCCTGTACTACTACGAATCCATTGATCGTACCGGTTCCGATTGTCGTACTTCCCCTGCTAAGGGAAATATAACACGGAGAATTTCCTTTTCCTACAACTTTCAGTTCATCTGTCTTCAATGTATCTGTTACCGGATCGTCTGTGCCAGACTTTAACTTAATCGTCTCTCCAACCTCATAATTCATCTGGTCATCTACCAGACATTCCCCCGCTTTTTGGGGCATACGTCCTTCGCTTACCGTAATCTTATTCATGTCGTCCATTGCCGACATCACATGAAGTACATATTGCTTTTTATTCTTTATATTCAGGAAATCGGCACTGTAGGCACCTTCTGCTTTCCCGACTCCTTTTACTTTTCCAACCTCCCGGACATCTTCTTTCGTGATTCCAAGTGTGCTGACCGCCTTGATATCCATCAGGTCCGACTCATCAAAATATGCATCTCCTGTAATCCTCATCGAAGGTTCGGATGCACGGATTCCGGAAAAGAACGCAACGCCAAGTGCTACGATAAAGAGAATAGACAGGAAACGCCCCCTGCTTCTTCGGATTTCCATATAAAAATTCTTACGTGTTATCTTCTTTGCCATGTCTCCTGTCACCTTCATTATTTACCATTCGATTGTTTCTACTGGTACCGGATCTGCATTCTCTATGATCTGATCCACACGTCCGTTCTTAATCTTTATTACCCGGTCTGCCATCGGCGCAATTGCCGAATTGTGCGTGATCAGGATGACTGTCATTCCACTGTTCCGGCATGTATCCTGCAGTAGTTTTAAGATGGATTTACCAGTGTTATAGTCAAGTGCTCCTGTTGGTTCATCACATAATAACAGCTTCGGATTCTTCGCAAGTGCTCTTGCAATCGACACTCTCTGCTGTTCTCCTCCCGATAACTGCGCCGGGAAGTTATCAAGCCTTTCTCCAAGTCCTACATTTTCCAAAACCTCTTTTGCATCCATGGGGTTCTTACATATCTGAAGTGCCAGCTCTACATTTTCCAGTGCCGTCAGATTCGGAATCAGGTTATAGAACTGGAAGACAAATCCGATATCATCCCGTCTGTAAGCCGTCAGCTGCTTTGCCGGATATCCTGCGATATCCTGCCCGTCTACCAGAACCTGTCCTTCCGATGCAGTATCCATTCCGCCAAGGATATTCAGTACGGTTGTCTTTCCGGCCCCGCTTGGTCCGACTACAACTGCAAATTCACCCTTCTTAATCTCAAAGTCGATCCCGGCTGCTGCCATGATTTCTACTTCGCCCATCTTATATATTTTTTTTACGTCTTTTAAGGTCACAAATTCACTCATGCATACTCCCTTCTTCTAGTGTCTGTCTGAAAAATCATTCCTGCGTTCTACATTCTCCACTTTACAGGTTGTCCAAATTTCTTTTTACTTTCCCGTCCATTCATACGATAGCCCCATTTTGCAGAACTATCTATTTCCGGTCTGTTTTCTCCAAATATGTCGTCTGGCATTTTCTTCCGTTCTTTGCTTTTTTTATTGCTTTCCGTCTTTCTTTTTGGCACATGCATGCTATTTTTCCCGTTATCTTTATCATGTACATGTGTCAGGGGCATATGATCACAATCGCTCTGGTTGATTCTGTAATTTTTATCTGATTTGGTATTGTCTAATCCGCACTCTGTACAGATCATGTCACTATTTAACTTTCCACCGCATAAGCTGCATCTTTTTCCAAACATATCTCTTACCTCCGGTGCTTTCTTACATTTTCTATAATTATATATTATCATGAGACAACTTTCCAAGAAAGCAGAATATAAAAAAACAGGAGACTGATTTTCATCAATCTCCCATTTCACTTTTCAAGACCTGTCACTGACAGCTTTTCTGCTGTTTTATTAACTTTCATCCACCTGGGACACATAAAAAGCCACTGTACCTGTCCCCGTGGTCTATTTCAACATTTCACGCAGTTTCTGGTTTACCATGCCAGGATTTGCTTTTCCTTTCATGGCCTTCATTGTCTGTCCGACCAGTGCACCAAGCGCTTTTTCTTTGCCACCTTTGTAATCAGCGATGGCTTTTGGATTCTTCGCGATCACTTCTTTTAATACTTCTTCCAGCGCACCTTCATCGTTCACGGTCTTTAATCCATGTTCTTCAACATAGCTTTCCGGATCTACGTCTTTTTCAAATATCTGTTCGAACACTTCCTTGGCAACCGAACTGTTAATGGTTCCTGCTTCTGCAAGTTCGATCAGTTTTGCAAGGTTTTCCGGTGAAAAGCTGATATCTTCAGCTTCCATACCGTGTTCCTTTAGCAGACGCATCGTCTCTACCATCAGCCAGTTGGATACTTTCTTTGGTTTTCCGCAGATTGCAGTTGTCTGTTCAAAGATATCTGCCATATGTTTAGATTCTGTAAGAATCTCTGCATCATACTGCGGGATATCGAATTCTTTTTTGTAACGTTCCAGTTTTTCATCTCGGAATTCCGGCTGTTTTGCTTTAATCTTATCGATCCATTCGTCATCGATCACGATCGGTACCAGATCCGGTTCCGGGAAATATCTGTAATCCTGCGCATCTTCTTTGGAACGCATTGCATGCGAAGACTCTTTGTTATCATCCCATCTTCTGGTCTCCTGAACGACAGCCTTACCTTCTTCGATCAGCTCGATCTGACGCTCTCTTTCTCCTTCGATGGCTCTTGCGATTGCCTTGAATGAGTTCAGGTTCTTCATCTCTGTTCTGGTTCCGAATTCCTGTGTGCCAACCTCTCTTACGGATAAGTTGACATCGGCTCTCATTGAACCTTCCTGAAGTTTACAATCCGATGCTCCAAGATACTGGATGATCGTTCTTAATTTTTCCAGATATGCGATAACTTCTTCGGATGAGCGCATATCCGGCTCAGATACGATCTCTACAAGCGGCACACCGCTTCGGTTAAAGTCTACAAGCGATGTATCATCCCATTCATCATGTACCAGTTTTCCGGCATCTTCTTCCATATGCATCTCATGGATACGCACCTTTTTCTTCGTATCACCTACTGTGATCTCTACATAACCATTTCTTGCGATCGGCTGATAGAGCTGTGAGATCTGGTAGTTCTGCGGGTTATCCGGATAGAAATAGTTCTTACGGTCGAATTTACACACTCTGGTGATATCACAATGAGTTGCAAGTCCGATTCCCATTGCATATTCTACAACCTGCTTGTTCAGTACAGGCAGTGAACCTGGCATACCGGTACATACCGGACATGTATGTGTATTTGGTGCTCCTCCGAATGCGGTACTGCATCCGCAGAAGATCTTTGTCTTTGTTGCAAGTTCTACATGGACCTCAAGTCCAATGACGGTTTCATACTGTTTTGTCATGACTATCTGTCCCCCTTTGCAAGTTCTGGTCTTTCATACGTTCTCGTCTGCTCAAATGTATAAGCTGTCTGTATGATCTTGTTTTCCTCAAAGCAGTTACCGATCAGCTGCATACCAACCGGAAGTCCTTTGCTGTCTTTTCCTACCGGAATGGTAATTCCCGGAAGTCCTGCAAGGTTTACAGAGATTGTGTAAATGTCTCCAAGATACATCTGGATCGGATCACTTAAGCTCTTTCCAAGCTCTGGCGCTGTTGTCGGAGCAGCCGGAGCTACGATCACATCGTATTTTTCAAATGCTTTGTCAAATGCTTTCTTGATCAGTGCTTTTGTCTTCAATGCTTTCAGATAATATGCATCATAATATCCCGAACTAAGTACGAACGAACCAAGCATGATTCTACGTTTTACCTCTGGTCCGAATCCTTCGGAACGGGATTTCTTATACATGTTGTGAAGTCCTTCGTATTCTTCCGTACGGTAACCATACTTCACACCATCAAAACGTGCCAGGTTCGAACTTGCCTCTGCCGATGCGATGACATAATATGCAGGAATTGCATATTTTACAAGGCTTAAATCAAATTCTTCCACAATTGCACCTTTTTCTTCCAGTACCTTTACTGCCTGTAAAATATTTTCTTTAACTTCCTTATCCAGGCCGTCTCCAAAATAATCCCTTGGAATACCGATTCTCATACCCTTTACATCATCTACCAATGCACTGGTAAAATCATAACTTTCACGCTTAATAGATGTACTGTCTTTTGGATCATAAGATGCAATCGTCTCAAGAATCGTTGCACAGTCCGTAACATCCTTTGCCACTGGTCCGATCTGATCAAGCGAAGAACCATATGCGATCAATCCGTAACGAGATACGGTTCCGTAAGTCGGCTTGATTCCAACCACACCACAAAATGAACTTGGCTGCCGAATTGATCCACCGGTATCAGATCCAAGTGCGTATGGTGTCTCTTCTGCTGCTACTGCTGCACATGATCCACCTGAAGAACCACCCGGAACATGCTCCAGATTCCATGGGTTCTTTGTCGGTCCAAAATAAGAAGTTTCTGTTGTACTTCCCATAGCGAACTCGTCCATGTTCGTCTTTCCTATGATCACAGCTCCTGCTTTTTCCAGATTCTTTACTGCCTCTGCTGTGAACATCGGATGAAAGTTACCAAGGATCTTAGAACTGCATGTCGTAAGCATCCCCTTAGTACACATGTTATCCTTGATCGCTACCGGCACACCGGCAAGCGGGCCGGTCAACGTACCGTCATCAATCAGCTTCTGTACTTCTTCTGCTCTTTTTAAAGCGCCTTCTTTATCAAGTGTTACAAAACTGTTCACGTCTTTTTCTACTTTTTCAATCTGTGCAATGGAGGCTTTCACGGCATCCACTACAGATATCTCTTTTGCTTTTATCTTTTTCCCAAGCTCTACTGCTGTAAGACTTGTCATATCCATATCCGCTTATCCTCCTATCCGATTGTCTTTGGTACTTTGAAGCTCTGGTCTTTTTCCAGTGGTGCATTGGCAAGTGTATCCGCACTTCCGTCCCCGTTCGTTACAACATCCTCACGGAATACATTGTTCACCGGAAATACATGTGACATAGGTTCAATCCCGTCTGTATCTAATTCATTTAACGTGTCTATATAATCTAACATTTTTTCCATATCTGCCTTGGCATCTTCTTTTTCCTGACCGGACAATTCCAGTTTTGCAAGGATACCAACATATTCTATGGTTTCATCTGATATTTTATTTGCCATCTTTTTTCTTCCTCTCAATATCATAATTATGGTTCCAGTCTGCTTAAGTCTCTTGGGAACAATGTTGTCTCTCTTACGTTATCTTCTCCAAGTAACTGCATGGTCAGTCGTTCCAGTCCGATTCCAAGGCCTCCGTGTGGCGGCATTCCATGTTTGAATGTAGCAAGATATTGTTCCATTCCTTCTTCTGTCATTCCCCTTGCTGCGATTTTCTCTGTCAGCATCTTATAATCATGGATACGCTGTCCACCGGTTGTGATCTCAAGACCTCTGAACAATAAGTCAAAGCTTAATGTATATCTTGGATCTTCCGGATCATCCATTGCATAGAACGGACGTTTCTTAGACGGATAATGAGTGACAAATACAAAATCACTTCCCCACTCTTCTTTTGCGTAGCGTCCGATCAGTACTTCCTCTTCCGGCTCCAGATCGAATGGGTTTCTCATCTTATGGTTATATTTTTCAGCAACGATCTCTTTGATATCTGCAAATTTTACTGCCGGGATCTGGCTTACGTCCGGAAGCTCTACTCCCAGAACCTTCAGCTCTCTTGCATAATCTTTCTTTAATAATTCCATGGCATACTGAAGGAATCCCGTCTCCATTGCCATAATATCTTCAAATCCATCAATATATCCCATCTCAAAGTCAAGACTGGTATATTCATTCAGATGGCGCTTTGTGTTATGTTTTTCTGCACGGAATACAGGTGCTGTCTCAAATACTCTGTCAAATACACCGACCATCATCTGCTTATAAAACTGAGGGCTCTGTGCCAGTACTGCCGGTCTGTGGAAATACTCCAGTTTGAAAATATTTGCCCCGCCTTCTGCTCCTTTTGCCCCGATCTTTGGTGTATGGATCTCTGTAAATTCCTGACTGTAAAGGAAATCTCTGAATGCTCTTGTAAGTCCTTCCTGAATTCTGAATTTGGCACGCTCCCGGATGTTTCTAAGGGAGATAGAGCGATAGTTCAGTTTTGCTTCCAGAGATGTGTTCAGTTTCCATTTGGAAATTGCAAGCGGCATCATCTCGTCTTCCGGCTCGCTTAGGATCTTTACGCTCTCCATACGGATTTCAATGCCGTTTGGTGCTTTTTCATTCTGTTCTAAGACGCCTTCCACTTCAAGAGTTGCTGCCTCTTTGATGTCTTTCAGATCAAAATCAGCACTTCCTTCTTCATAGACACACTGAAGCAGACCTTCTCTTTTTCTTAAGATTACAAATGCAACGGTTCCCATGTCGCGGATCGTATGCACGGCTCCATTGACTTTTACCTTTGCTCCTGCTTCTGTCTGTTCCAGTAATTCGCTGATTTCTTTTGTCTCTTTTGGCTTTACACCTGTTAAATACTCCATGTTCTTATCCTCCTATTCTTCCCGGGACGAACAGCGTTTTTCAATATTTTATGTTCTGAAATATTTATTATAAAATGTAATTTTTATTCATTTTTTTAGTTAAAAACATAAAAATCCGTCCTGGAATACATACTTGTATCCCGGGACGGATATCATCTTCGCTATCCGCGGTACCACCCGCATTGAATCTCAAAGCTGTATAGTGCTTTTTAAGATTCCTCTTTTCGTGCGTAACGTGCAGTCTACGTACCAACCTACTTTTCATTCGGCTTACCATATTTACTTGTTCAGTTGGTCTGCTCCAGAGTGTTCCCTATTGTCCTCATTCCCCAAGCGGTGCTCTCAGTCGGTGACACCACATTCCTGTCAGGTTCCAGAGTCCAGAGTCTCTTTCATTGCTTTACTATACTAAATTTGTTTTAAATGTTAGCACATGTCTTTTATGATTTCAAGAGGAAATTTTTAATTTTGTTAAAAAATACATGCTCCCGCTTTTATATTCCTACTTTTCTGGTATGATTTACCAACTCCACAATCTGAAAATCATCTGCCTCTTTTCCAATCTGACATAACAGACACCGCATAGCTGCATCTGTCACTTTCCCATCCAGGAGCATCACAATCTTCTGGATCCCATCTTCTGTTATCAGCTTCAGCGCATCAACCGTAATTCCATTTAACTTTGTCATATTCAGAAAGAGATTCAGATCACTCGTCTCTTTCGGGCAGGTAAATGCAATCTTTACCTGCGAATGTTCTGTCTCTGCTTTCAGTCCCGCTGCTGCCAAGGCTGCTGTTATGACCTTTTCCTGCATCTGTGGCAATAATTCATATTCGTATTTTCTGCAGAGACTCATCAGATGTCTTAAAAACGTCCTGTACTCTTCCTGAATCTCTGGCTTTACATCTCCGGCTCTTTTTCCGATGATTTCAAGCTCTCTTTCAAGCACGAATACATCTCCACCAGTCTGTGCCTTTGCTTCTGCAACGTGCTTTCCACATTCCATGCGCTGTAGGAAAAGTGGTTTCATCTGGGTATCTATTTCATCTATTGTTTTTCTTACTTCTTTTAATGCCATTTCTATTTCCTCTTGTGAATTTATAATATATTGTACTCTTTATACAACTGCTGACAATAATTTTGATCTTCTGTTGCACGCTGCAACTCATCATATCGTTTGTCTGAAAGCAATCTTTGAGTAAGATTCATAAATCGTTCATGTTCCCTCATACCTTCTTTTATCCCCTCTTTTTTTCCATCTTCACGAATCTGTCGTTCTCTTTCCTCTGCTTTCATAAATTCTGCCTCCATTTCAGCATTATCCTTTATTACCTGCACATTTGCTTGAAGCGCAATACATTCCATAATTCTCTCTGCCTGAATAAATATATCTGGGTTACAAGCATTGAAAATTCATAGAATGCGAAATGCATAAGTCTTTGATATGGCGTATATGCCAATGAAAATATAGAATTATAATGCTTAACCAAATTGTAGCATATAGTATATAACTTGTCGAGATAAAATACATAATTACTTGCAGTTTTCTCCTTCCGCCAGTTATAATAAAAAAGAGAGAATCTATCTTTGGGGGATTATTATGATAAAAACATTGTTCAAACACATTTCAAAATACTATAAGGACACCTTCATCCTTGCAATCGCAGGTGTTGCCGTCGGTGTTCTTGTCGGTATTGTCGATGCGGCATTCGGTCTGGGACTCAATGCCTGTACTGCCATCCGTACCAAATACTTCTGGTATCTGATCTGGTTTCTGCCACTTGGCGGAGTATTCATCTGGTTCATCTATCACCAGTTTGGTAAATCCGTCGCAAACGGTATGAAGATGGTCTTCCACGTCGGACTTGGAAAAAACAATAAACTTCCGATCCGCATGGTTCCACTTGCTATCGTCGGAACCTGGACCACGCATCTGTTCGGAGGAAGTGCCGGACGTGAGGGTGTTGCTGTTCAGATTGGTGCTGCAGTTTCTAATAATGTGGGACGTCTGGTTGATAAGACCATCGATATCGAAAACAGCAGGAAGATGTTCCTGATCACCGGTATGGCTGCCGGATTCTCCGGTCTTTTCTGTACTCCGCTTGCAGCGATCTTTTTCGCACTGGAAGTACTGGTTGCCGGAAAACTGGAATACCATGCACTGATCCCGGCAACAGTTGCATCTATCAGTGCCGCATTCACATCAAGAGCACTTGGACTTCGTAAGTTCCATATCAATATACTGGAAACACTGGATTATCATCCATCTACTTATGATGCCATATTACTTTTAAAGCTTGCGGCAATGGGACTGGCCTTTGGTATCGTCGGATCACTGTTTGCCCTGATTCTCAGATACCTGCGTCTGAAATTTGCATTCCGTTTTTCTTCCCCTGTGAAGAAAGTTGTGATCATGGGTGCTTTGATTGCTGTTCTTATGATGGTCTTCCATCAGGGAAGATATTCCGGAACTGGATCGAATCTGATCGCATTGTGCTTTGACGGAACGAAAGATGATGTATATGCCTATGACTGGCTTCTTAAGATGGCGCTTACCATTCTGACTCTTTCTTCCGGATTCATCGGTGGAGAAGTTGCACCTTTGTTTTCCATCGGTTCCTGCTTAGGATATGTCCTGGGTCCTGTATTTGGATTTGACCCGATGTTCGGCGCTGCGCTTGGATTCGCTTCTGTGTTCTGCAGCGGATCTAATACACTGCTTGCCGCTATCCTAGTCGGTGTGGAAAGTTTTGGATATAATATGCTGCCATTCTTTGCGGTTGTATGTTTTGTATCGTTCATCTTTAACTTTAATAATTCGATTTTTACGGCACAGCGGGTTGCTTTTACACATCCAAGCAGACGTAACAGATTGAAGGATAAAATTGCTGCAAAACGAACTAATAACTGATTCCAGTCTTTGGAACACATAAAGAATCTAATTCCCTGTTTTGATACATTTTTAATCTTTACAGGGCATTAGCTTTAACTTCTTTTCCTGCATACTTTGGTATAAAAAATAAGTGTACATTCTTCCACCGAAGAATTGTACACTTATTTTTATTCCAATGTTCAATTTTTATAACACACGTTCTGTGTTTTCCACAAAACTCTATGCCATAAGTACTTCCTGCGTCTTTCCACAAAAAGCCTATGCCATAATCGGCTTCAGTGCCTCAGCAAGCTTATCCTTCTCAGCCTGTGCCTCAGCCAGATCTTTACCAAGCGTTGTGTAATAGATCTTGATCTTAGGCTCTGTTCCTGAAGGACGTACGATTACTGTCTCGTTGTTCTCAAGTTTGTAAACTAATACATTTGCTGCCGGAAGTCCTGTCTCTTCTGTCTTTGTGTAGTCTGTTACTTCTGTTACTTTGTAACCAGCGATATCTGCAGGTGCATTGGCACGTAAGTTCTGCATGATTCCTGACATCTTGTCCATTCCGCTAAGTCCAGGGAATTCGAAGCTGTCGATCTTGTTGAGGTAACGTCCGTACTCTGCGTAGATTTCTTCCATTCTCTGTTTCAGAGAGCTTCCGATGCTTCTGTAGTAAGCTGCCATCTCACAGATCAGCATAGATGCGATAACGGCATCTTTGTCACGTACATATGGTCCTGCAAGGTATCCGTAGCTTTCCTCAAATCCGAAGATGAATCTGTCTACTTCTCCAGCTGCCTCTAACTGTGCGATCTGGTCTCCGATCCATTTGAATCCTGTCAGTACGTTTCTAAGTTCTACTCCGTAATGAGCTGCTACTGCATCTGCAAGTGGTGTAGATACAAGAGATTTTACTGCTACTGCTTTTTCAGGCATGGTACCTTTTTCGATACGTCCTGCACATATGTAGTCAAGAAGAAGTACTCCGACTTCGTTACCACTTACCAGTTCATAAGATCCGTCCGGACACTTCATAGCGATACCAACACGGTCTGCATCCGGGTCAGTTGCAAGCATAAGGTCTGCATCTGTCTCTTTTGCAAGATTAAGTCCAAGCTCCAGTGCCTCGAAGATCTCTGGATTTGGATAGCTGCATGTTGTGAAGTATCCATTTGGATATTCCTGTTCTGGTACGATTGTGATATCTGTGATTCCGATGTCTTTTAATACCTGTGTTACAGGAACAAGACCTGAACCATTCAGCGGGCTGTATACCAGTTTTAATCCGGCTGTCTTACACAGTCCCGGACGAACCTGACGGGATTCGATTGCATCGTAGAGTGCTCTCTTACAGTCATCTCCTACGAAGCGGATCAGTCCTTCTTCTACACCTTCTGCAAATGACATGTATTTTGCTCCGGTCAGTACGTCTGTCTTCTGTATCTCTTCGTATACGATTGCTGCTGCATCGTCTGTCATCTGACATCCGTCTGGTCCGTATGCTTTGTATCCGTTATATTTTGCAGGGTTATGAGAAGCTGTTACCATAATACCTGCGTTACAGTTATAATAACGTGTTGCGAATGAAAGTGCAGGTACCGGCATCAGTGCGTCATAGATTCTTACTTTAATTCCGTTTGCTGCAAGTACTCCAGCTGCTGTCTTGGCAAATACATCACTCTTTAAACGGCTGTCGTAGCTGATTGCTACTGTCTGTGTTCCGCCCTGTGTTTTTACCCAGTTAGCTAATCCCTGTGTAGCCTGACGTACTACATAAATATTCATACGGTTCGTTCCTGCTCCGAGTACTCCACGAAGTCCGGCTGTTCCAAACTTCAGTGCTACTGCAAAACGTTCCTTGATCTCATCATCATTTCCTTCAATTTTTGACAATTCCGGCTTCAGATCTGCATCTTCAAGATCTGCTGCAAGCCAGCGTTTGTATTCTTCCTGATACATCTTTTATCACTCCTACCTATTTCTTTTCGGGGGTTTTTTGTATATTTTCACAACAAACCTATTAATAATATACCATTTTTTATACGTTCAGGCAACAAATGAGCCGTAAATTATGTGAAAACTTTTCGTCAATTTTCTTTAAAATCAGAAAAAAAGGCGGAAGGCACATGTCTATGTGTTTCTTCCACCTTTTTCATCATCTAAGCAGCACCAGAAAATCTTCTGTAAATACATTCCTTATTTTCAAATGCCTGCTCTGCATTATTTGAAATTCTATTATATCTATGCATTATTCTGCATTTTCTGTACTACTTGTGTTATCTGTACTCTCTGTATCCGAACTGCTGTCGCTGTTATCAACCGTCATCATATTTTTCACGATCGTACTTCCAACTTCATATACCATGTTCGAATCCTTCAGCTGTACATAGCGGTTATCACCATTTTCACTTCCCACATAGATCGTACACGTCTTCTTATCTCCGGACGAACTGTCTTTGTAAGTTGCGGTCACGGTGATTCTGTTTGCCTCATCCAGTCCGTATTTTGCCAGATCTTTTACATTGTAATCTGCACACTGGGTAAGTGAGATTGTTCCCCAGCCACCGGCAAGCTGTGAACGCTCTTTCTTTTTCTTGTAGGTTGTTGTCTCTCCATTCTGTGTAACTTCTACTTTTTTAAGATTGCCACTGCTGATGGATGGCACCGTATCATTTTCCGTAAGAGACGACAGGTCAAATGTCAGATCCGATACCAGCGTTCCGGCAATTGTGTATACAGAATCTGAATTCTTCGTCATTGCATAGTAATTGTCTCCGGCCGCATCACCGATCACGATGGTTCCTTCACTTCCGTCTTTTGCCGTATAGGTAATCGTATAATCAGGCTTATCAAGTCCGTAATCTCTCTTTTCATCCGGATCCTTCAGCTCTCTTACTGCCGTAAGTCCTGCGATCTCTTTTGCCGTACTTTTTATCGTACTCTGATTCAGCCTTACACCATCATCTGCATCATAGATCCATTCGCCGTCTTCTTTTGAAAAACTCATCTTACTATCTCCACTCTCATATGAGAATGCTTTCAGATTTTTTACGTCTAACAGGCTGACCGTCTCTTCTTTTTCTTTGGCTTTTTTCTGCTTTTCGCTATGACTGTTCCATGCCTTCATGCCTCCATACATAGCAAGCAGGGCTGCAAGTATAATGACCATGATAATCATCGTCTTTTTCTGCTTCATCCCGATCCCCCTCTACGCTTTTCTTCTCTTCCACCAGCACATGAATCCATAGATCAGGATCACAAGCGGAATACCGAAGATCGTCAGGATACTGATCAGTCCGGCGTGCTGCATCGTGTTATTACTTACCTGCAGACTCTTTGCCTTGATTGCTACATTTTTCGTATTATCAAAGTTCGCTGTTACCGCATTCATAAAGAGATCCAGGTTCTCAAGTGTGGAATATGCATCTGTAATCTGTGAATCAATCATCGTTTCTGATGAGATAACGGTCAGACGACTGGTCTTGGCATCACTGTCTGATGAGTTGGATGAATCTGCATCTTCAGAAGTATCGGATGATACCGACTCTGTTGCAACCACTCCGAGATTATAAGTCCCCTCTTCCTGGCTGTCTTCTGTTACAGAATATGCATTGTCCGATGTCTGCATGAACGCTGTTGTTGTGATGGTATCTCTTGCAGGGTCTGTTGTTGTAAGTCCATGCGCATTGATCATCAGTACCATCTCTGATTCCAGTCCTTTTGCCAGATCTCCGGTCGCTGTGATCTCAGGGAAGATATAATAATAATTGCCCTGATAACTTCTCTGCATATCAGCAATGTATCCATCCGTCTTCTGCATACCATATTCTTTTAAGACTGCATCCAGATTCGGTGTTGCATCTTCTGACTCTCCAAGTACGATAAATACCTTTCCACCTGCCTGCAGGTAATTCAAAAGCAGGGTCTTTTCATCATCTGAGAGATCGGTTGTCGGTGCATTTAAGAATAACAGATCGCAGTCATCCGGAATCTCACCCTTCATCATCAGATTGATCTCTTCTGTTGACATGCTGTTCTTGTCAAATAATTTCGTTACAGAATCCGAAAATGATGCTTCCCCATGTCCTGTTGTATAATAAAGCTTCTCTGTCTCTTCGCTTGTTACATAGTTAATTGCACTTGTGAACTGACCTTCGCCATCGAATTCCGATTCCGAAGCGCTTCCTGTCGTATAATAAGAGTACGAATCCGATACCAGAATATCATCAAAAGAAATATCCTTGGTCTTTCCTGTCGCTTTGCAGGATACTACAATCGTATCCTTTTCTACATTTGCTTTCGTAAGTGCAGCCGGATGAAGGACCGGATCCACCCATTTTACAGTAATCTTATCCGAAAGATCTGTATATTTTTTAATAAATGATTTGATACGTGTATCCGTAGAATCTTTTTCTGCATATACCGTAAATGTAATGTTGTCATCTAATTTATTCAGAATCTTTTTACTGGTCTTTGATACACCGTAGATATTATTGTCACTGATATCTATACTCTTGATATTTTCCGGAAGCTGTCCCGCGATCAGGTTGACTACGACCACCATACAGATAACAAGGGCGATCATTCCCACGCTGTAGCTTCCGTTTTTCGATGCCGCACTCTGGAACGACTTCTTGATTTTCTCTAACATATGCTCCTCCTAACTCCAACGTCTCTTCTGAATCATCTGCATCGTCAAAAAGAAAAATAATACGATCAATGACAGATACAGAATAATGCCGCTCACATCCAGAAGATGATTATCTGCAATATTCGAAAATACTTCCGTCAGTTCCAGTTTGCCAAGAAATGTAGATAACAAACTTTCAAACAGCGATTTCTTTGCTACATAAGTAATGGTGGTTCCTGCTACCACGATCAGTTCCAGGGCACCACTGATCACTATATTTCTGGTCATATTCCAGACTGCCAGAACTACCAGTGACAAAAGCACCGCAACTGCTACTGCATTTGCCCATGCTGCGGAAGGAATAAAATTCAAAATTCCACTCCATAGATAAGTAAGAAGTAAGATTCCAAAAGTGCCAATTGCTGCAATGATCACGCTCTCTGTCAGTGACGATATAAACATTCCAATCGCAATATACACACATCCCAGTAAGAAAAATACCAGGATTGCCAGATAATCCACAAGAATATATGCTGTTCCCTGTGCTTTGATGATCAGCGGGAAAATCAGGTAGATCAGACATGGGATTGCCATGATCGTAACCATTGCAAGATATTTTCCAAGTACAATTTTAAACAAACTTACCGGCGCCGTCAGTAACATCTGATCCGTCCTGTTCTTTTTATCTTCTGCAAAACAGCGCATCGTCAGAATTGGAATCGCCACCAGATATACGAACATGATTCCGGAAAGTACGTATGAAAAATATGGATATCCATAATTCAGGTTGTATGCCAGAAAATAAATTCCAGTATATGCAACCAGAAACGCGATAAATACATATCCTATCATCGAATGAAAATAAGATCTTAACTCTCTTTTATAGATTGCTATCATGCTTTCTTTTCCTCCTTCATCAGTCTGCTGCCATTTCCCTGTGTAAGCTCAAGGAAGATTTCTTCCAGCGTTGTCTTATTCTGATTCAAAGTAAGAAGTGGAATATCTGCATGAGAGAATGCAAGGAACAATTCTTCTCTGATATCCTCCCCACCCTTTGCTGTAATATGTGCGGTTGTAATACCGCTTGCACTCGTACGGTAACGGACTTCTTTTACTTTGTTCGTCGTGCGAAGGATATGATCTATCTCTTCTTTCGAAGCTTTTGCTTCTATCTGGGTCTCTCCTTTTCCACTCATCGTCGTTTCCAGATTCTCTGTGGTATCACTGGCTACCAGCTTTCCTCCGGATATGATCATGATATAGTCGCATACTTCCCTTACTTCCGCCAATATATGGGAGCTTAAGATTACCGTATGATCCTTAGATAATTTCCGGATCAGTTCACGGATCTCTATGATCTGTTTTGGATCCAGCCCTACCGTCGGCTCATCCAGAACGATGATCTCCGGGAATCCAAGAACTGCCTGTGCAAGTCCGACTCTTTGCTTGTAACCTTTTGATAAATTCTGTATCAGTCTGTTCTCCACGTCACGCAGCTTTGCCAGCCGTATGACTTCTTCGATCTGTGGTTCTCTGTCTTTCTTTTTGATACCTTTTAATTCTGCTGCGAATTCCAGATACTCCCGTACCGTCATCTCCATATAAAGAGGTGGTATTTCCGGCAGATATCCTATATTTTTCTTTGCTTCTTCCGGTTCTTTTAAAATGTCATGCCCATCAATCAATACCTGTCCCTCAGTAGCTCCAAGGTAACCGGTCATGATATTCATGGTTGTAGATTTACCAGCTCCATTTGGTCCTAAGAATCCGTATATCTTTCCAGATTCTACTGTAAAGCTTAAGTGATCTACCGCCAGGTGATTACCATAGCGTTTGGTAAGATTCTTTACTTCTATCAACTTTCTTTCCTCCTGTTAAACTCAATCTGTTACTGTTTCCCTAAGAGCCAACCGCAACAGACTCTTTCTGAACAGAACATCCTTTTAACAATATAAGGAGTTTTTTTGAAAAGTATGTGGAAAAAATATGTTTATTTTGTGAAAGAAAGTTCGAAGCAAGAACAAAAAGAAGACACAATACGTCTGAACAGCATACATAATTTATAATAATGCCTCATTCCGACTATTATGTCTTCTCTTTCTTCTTATCTTCTATTTGTTCTAGAGTGTGTCTGAAAAATGCTTTCTGTAAGATATATATCACAATTATCTTTATAGAAGCCTTCACTCATTCACGCTACGTTTTTTCTTTCTGATAAATCCCTGATATATCCTGCTTGAAAGCACCCCGCGCAGCACATTCGCCGCACTCCTGCGTACATCCTCCTCCAGAATCACTCCTTTGGATACCGCTTTTACAATCTCATCCACAGTTCCCTGGCTTCCCGGCATGATCAGATCATTGCCGGATGCGATTGCATGTGCCGGGTCTCCATATTTCCGTCCGGTTGCGAACCAGTCTGTCATCACGAATCCGTCAAACCCCCACTCATTACGAAGTACCTGCGTCAGCAAATGGTAATTATTATTCACATATTTCCCGTTTACCTTATTGTAACTACTCATAACAGCTCCCGGATTCGCTTCTTTTACTGCGATTTCAAAGCCTTTCAGATAGATTTCCCTGAGTGCACGTTCATTCACATTGACGTTCATCTTATTGCGGTTATCTTCCTGATTGTTGCAGCAGAAATGCTTCAATGTTACATAGCAGCCACGGTTCTTCTGTACTCCCTTTGTCACGGCTGCTGCAAATTTTCCGGAAAGCAGTGGATCTTCCGAATAATATTCGAAGTTTCGTCCACAGAGTGGATTCCTGTGAATGTTAAGTCCCGGTGCCAGCCAGTATGTGACACCATAACATTCCATCTCTTTTCCTACTGCATTTCCCACTTCTTCCGCAAGCTCCAGATTCCAGCTGGATGCCAGCGAGATGCCGCTTGGGAATGCTGTTGTGAACTGATACAGAAGGTTCGGGCTGTCCGGATTACCCAGCATGATTTTTTTGACCGGTTCCGGAAGATATTTCATAAATGAAATATTCGGCTCTGTTCCTTTTACCTTTCCGGTAAATGATACGGATGATACCTTATTCAGGCGAAGTCCTGCCGGCCCGTCTGCCATCACTACATTTGGAATTCCTTTTTGTTCCAGCATTGTACAGGTTACTCCTGCTGCCCCCGGTGCTTCAAAGAACCTTGCTCCGGTCAGGCCTCCACCCACTGACAGTTCTGCCATATCGCGAAGCGTCAGCTTCTCCATTATGGCATCTGTCTCTTCGGATGAATATATCTTTACCGGACCATATGCATGCTCTCTAACTGGTATCCTCTCTTTTTCAATCCGGATGCTTCGGATCTTCTCTACATTTTCAATTATGATCCCGCATCCTTTTCCCCAGTTCTGTCTGCAGTCACAGGTCGCATGGAGCATATCTTCTGCATTTTGCTCTATCTCCGTTATCCGTACTGGAGCTTTACAGATATGAGAATGTTTTTCGGTTATTACTTCCTCTTCCATTCTCAGGATTCCGCAAACTCTGGTATTCCTGCTGGAATTACCGATTCGGACTACATATTCTCCTTTTTCTAGAACCGTTACCGCATCAGCTTCCCTGTAACTCGTCAGATCTTTAAGACTAAAGCTTAATATCAGTTCATCTTTCTCTCCTGGTGCTAATACTTTCGTCTTTTGAAACGCAGTAAGCCTCTGCGCTTCTTTTTCAAGCTCTCCTTCCGGACAACTGACATAGATCTGTACAACTTCTTTTCCACTGTATCTTCTGCCGGTATTCTCCACTGTCGCGTATACATACACGTCTGTCTCTTCCACCTTCATCTGATCCAGACGTATTGTAAAATCCGTATATGACATTCCATATCCAAACGGATATCTCGGTGCTACATGAAACGTATCAAAATACCGGTATCCGACATAGATACCTTCTCTATAATATTCTTCATCCAGATTGCCATTCAGATAACTGTATTCATCTGCAAATGGAAGATCCCGGTAATGCTTTGCCCATGTATCCGTAAGCTTTCCTGACGGTGTCTGCCTTCCAATAAGCACGTCTGCAAGAGCCTGACCACCCATACTTCCAAGCTGACCCATGAAGACAACGGCTCCGATTCCCTGTATCTCACTTAGAAAATGTAGATCAAACACTCCACCTACATTGATCACGATGATCAGATGCTTATAACTTTCTGCGCAGAAGATGATATTCGTCCGCTCTATCTCCGACAGACCGTACTCATTCTCATCCAGTTTTCTGTCTGCGCCTTCTCCGGCCTGTCTCGATATTACATATACACAGGTGTCTGTATCCGATTCTTCTATATCAGATTCCAGTATCGCCCGGCCATAAGGATATCTGTAAGGGCTGCTCATTAAATTCATAAAATCCGGCAGATTCTTCGGATTCAATTTCTTCCGGAATTCTTCTGAATATTCCTGTTCGCCTTCGTCAAACTGTCTGTCATAATCTTCAATCCACCGCATCGTTGTAATAGTGCATCCGGCCTGTTCCATCCCTTCCAGAACAGATACCGACTGACGTCCATTGACTTCTCCTGATCCGGTCCCGCCTTTGATCGTCTTCTTTGCTCCGGCACCATATAATGCAATTTTTTTATTTTTTAACGGAAGACAGCCGTCATTTTCCAGCAGCACAATTCCTTCTGTGGCTGCCTTATAAGCCAGTCTTCTTCCGGACTCCTCAAGCGGTGTCACTGCATCCGTCAGTGCTGCTTTATGAATACTTCTTGTTCTCATGCTTTCCTGTCCTTTCAGGTGTTACTTACCAGATGTCGGGATATACGGACTAAGGACTCCTGCAACATTTGAAATCGGCATCGTCTGAAGCCATACCCGTCCTGGTCCGTGAACTACTGTATTAAAGATTCCTTCTCCTCCAAACAGCATATTTTTTACACCCGGAACACTCTTAATCTCTATCCTGCAAGATGCATCCATCGCTGCCAGATGTCCCGTATCTATAACAATCTCCTGTCCAGCATTCAGCTCATACTCTACTACATGTCCGTCAAATTCGGCAAATACCGTTCCTTCTCCGGATACTTTCTGCATGATAAATCCTTCCCCGCCAAATAATCCCGAACTGAACTTCTTATTAAAGAATACAGAAAGTTCCACACCGGCTTCACTTGCAAGAAATGCACTTTTTTGAAATACCATCTCACGCCCAGGTCCGATTTCGAATGCTTTGATCGATCCCGGGAAGCACGATGCGAATGCGATCATTCCATTACCGCCCTGTGCGGTATAGATATTCTGGAATATATGCTCTCCCGAGAACATTCTTCCGAATGCTTTGCCTATTCCGCCGTTTGTTGTCGTCTCCATCTTCATATTCGGTGACATCCATGACATTCCACCGCCTTCTGTGATCATCTTCTCTCCGCCTTCTAAATAGCAGATAACTACTGGTAATGTTTCGCCTTTGATTTCGTATCTCATATACAAAAACCTCCTGATATTTGATTTTTCTTTTCATAATCTTATTCCCGCAATACGGAATTTTCAGTTTAGAAAATTCCTGTCTGTATACATTATAACATCTGCTATACCTGTTCACAATCCACACTTTATATTTGCATAAATTTTTGTTACATTTTCACTATACCTGATATTTTCTATCTTTCACCACCAGACTTCCCATCTGCATTTTCTTTCGCCTATAACCACCGGTCATACTCACCCTTACTGATATCATCTGCTATGTATCGGGTCAAAATACCTTTTGCCCCAACATCTAGATATGATAAAAGCACGAAAAATCCCATTGCAATTTTCTGCTTAGAATTTTTCGTGCTCAACAAATTCAACAAATCATTCTTTATTTATCGCTTATAATGTCTTCACAAATCTTAAAAACGCTTCCCGTCCTTCTTCTGTACACTTATACACTCCGGCATCCTCAAGTACATGGACGAATACTTCACCGACTTCTTTTTTCAATATATCCATTACATTTTCTTCTGTAATCTCATCATATTTTCCACTAAATGTCTCTGCCCAGTCTGCATGTTTTGCAATCTTTTCATTACTTCTGATATCTTTCTTCTGAACCAGATAGTCCGCAAGAATCTCCAGCTCTTCTTTTAATCTGGATGGAAGCACTGCCAGTCCCATAACTTCAATCAGTCCGATATTTTCCTTTTTAATATGATGGTACTCTGCATGTGGATGATAAACGCCAAGTGGATGTTCTTCGGTTGTAATATTATTACGAAGAGTCAGATCCAGTTCAAAGAATCCATCACGTTTTCTTGCAATCGGAGTAATGGTATTGTGTGGTTCCCCGTCTGTATTTGCATAGATGAAGGCTTCTTCATCGGTATAACCTCTCCAGCATCCGAGAATGTGATCTGCCAGTTCAATCAGACGTTTTTCATCTTTATGGCGGATACGGATTACAGACAATGGCCATTTTACAATTCCAGCTTCCACATCCTCATATCCAGGAATCTCTACCGGAATCTCGATTGGTGCTTTTGCCATGGCAAATGTATAATGTCCGCCCTGGAAATGATCATGGCTTAAAATTGAACCTCCCACGATTGGAAGATCTGCATTGGACCCCAGAAAATAATGTGGGAACATTTTTACAAAATCAAATAATTTTTCAAATGCCTTCTTCTCAATCTTCATTGGGATATGCTGTCCGTTAAACACGATACAGTGTTCATTGTAGTACACATATGGAGAATACTGGAATCCCCATTTACTACCTGCGATTTCGATCGGGATGATTCTGTGATTCTCTCTTGCCGGATGATCCAGACGTCCTGCATATCCTTCATTTTCCATACAAAGCTGGCACTTTGGATAAGCATTGTTCTTTGCATTTCTTGCTGCTGCAATCGCTTTTGGATCTTTTTCCGGTTTGGACAGATTGATGGTAATATCAATCTCTCCATATGGGGAATCTACTTTCCATTTCATATCTTTTTTTACACGGTATCTGCGGATATAGTTGCTGTCCTGACTTAATTTGTAAAAATATTCTGTCGCAGTTTCCGGTGATTCTTCATATTTTTCAAAGAATTCTTTCTGTACCTGCGCCGGTCTTGGAACCAGACAGTTCATGATCTTTGTGTCAAATAAATCTCTGTAACCGATACTGTCTTCAATGATTCCTCTTTTTACCGCTTCGTCTAATAATGCTTCCAGAACTGGTTCTAATTCAACCGGTTCTTCGCCAATTTCTACTTCTTCATATGCATCCTCGTGGAATAATTCCAGCAAAAGATTGGTCGTATAGATTCGTTCGCATTCTGGTGTTAAGCCTGTCTGAATTCCGTATTCTACCAGTTTCTTGATATTTTCATACAACATGTTTAAGTTCCTTCCTGATCTATCTTTATATATATGATATCTGAGTTCAAATATAGTTTTCATTTCATGCCATAGATTGCACCAAAGCTCCTCCACTCCAAGGATGAATGCTTTATCGTGCATACACAAACAGCTTTTTAGCTCCTGACATTATACGATCTTTGCTCCGTCACCGATCTCAACTACATAGAATTCTGCTTCATGTCCTACTTTTTCCTTATATGTCTGTCCGATGGTCTCGATAAATCCATCGACTGCCTCATCTTTTACAATACTGACAGTGCATCCACCGAATCCGCCTCCGGTGATACGTGATCCCAGAACTCCCGGCATTGCCTGTGCGAGATCAACAAGAATATCGATTTCCTCACAAGATACTTCATAGTCATAGCGGAGTGATTCATGAGATGCATTCATAAGTTTTCCAAATAATTCTACATCATTATTACGAAGAGCTTCTACTGCACGGATCGTTCTCTGATTCTCATATACCGCATGTTTTGCCCTTTTTTGTCTTACCGGATCTTTGATCGCATCTTTATTCTGCTCGAATTCTTCTTCTGTCAGATCACCAAGAGTCTGGATATCTGTTACTTTCTGGAGTTCCTTTAATGCTGTCTCGCACTCATTTCTTCTGTCATTGTATGCAGAATCTACCAGGCTGTGTTTTACCTTACTGTTGATGATGACAATCTTTGCATCCTCTAAAACGACTGGTGCGTATTCGTACTTAAGTGTATTGGTATCCAGGAAGATTGCATGATCTTTCTTACCCATTGCGCTTGCGAACTGATCCATGATTCCGCAGTTACATCCGTTAAAATTATTCTCTGAATACTGTCCGATCAGTGCAAGATCGATCATAGACAATTCTTCAAATCCAAATGTCTCTTTTAACATCAGTCCTGTCAGTACTTCCAATGAAGCGGAAGACGAAAGGCCGGAACCATTTGGAATATTTCCATAAATCAAGATATCCAGTCCATGTGTCAGTTCATAGCCTCTCTTTTCGAATGCCCACATCACTCCCTTTGGATAGTTCGTCCATCCGGCTTCCTTACTTGGCACCAGTTCATCCAGGCTGCTTTCTATAATTCCAAGTTTTTCAAAGTTCAGGGAATAGAATCCAAGTTTTCTGTCTTCTCTGTTTCTTACGACTGCCCATGTTCCCATTGTCAGTGCACATGGGAATACGTGTCCACCATTATAATCGGTATGTTCCCCGATCAGATTCACACGTCCCGGTGCAAAATATGTACGGATCTCCCCGCCTTCTCCGTAAAGTTCCTCAAATTTTTCGATTAACTGTTCTTTTTTCATTCTCTGCCTCCAATTTACATTTTTTGAATATTTTATGATTGACCTTATTTCCTTATCGCTTTATTATTATCATAATGAGATATTGAGATATTCACAATAAATATATTGGCATATTTTATAAGAATATTGAGATTTTTGTACTTTTATTTGTTCAGGAGGAATGATATATGTCTGGCATCCGGATCCAAACGGAAAAGAATAGAAAAGAAGTAAAACAGCACGGCGATTACAAATTCCCGGTCAACATAAGCCCGGAGGCTATCCAGTCTTACGAGCAGCATGCATTCATGTGGCACTGGCATCCGGAGATTGAACTTACCTGGTTTGTATCCGGACAGATGGAATACGTCATCAATGACCAGAATTACCTCGTCCATGCAGGCCAGGGAATGTTCTGTAACAGTAACGCCCTGCATGCCGGCTATATGATCAACGAACAGGACTGTGATTACATCTCCATTACATTTCACCCCAGATTCATCTACGGATATGAGAACAGCATTCTGCAGACCAAATATGTTGACTTTATCACTTCCAATGACTTCTGGTCTTCTCTTGTATTAAAACCAGAAATTTCATGGCAGAATGAAATCATAGAAAATATAAAAGAAATATACAAGCTATCACAAATAAATCCGACATCTCCGGACTTTGAACTCCGGGTTCATATCATAATCTGCGAAATCTGGCACAGACTTTATCAATACTACGTGCAGCTGTCCCAGGATACTCCACAACCCCAGAAACATCTGCAGCGGCTCCGCGACATCCTGTCATATATCCAGGCACATGCTTCCGAGGACGTAAGCCTTGAAGATATCGCGTCACATGCCGGACTCTGTAAAAGTGAATGCTGCCGTTTTTTCAAAAAATATATGAAGATGACCATCTTTGATTATCTGTTATCCACCCGGATACAGAACAGTCTTCCTCTTCTTCTGGAAGGCGAAAATATTACAACGATTGCAAGTCTGGTTGGTTTTTCTTCTCCTGCATATTATGGGCAGATTTTTAAGCGGTATATGGGGATATCTCCCAGCCAGTACCGGAAAAATCAGGCATAAAAAGAGCAGAACAATTTTTCAAATAAGATTGTTCTGCTCTTCTAATTTTCAGAGTTCCTTACGCGTCTTTCCCTTCCCCTGCAAAATACTCTTTCACAAGTTTTACCACTACTCCTGATAACAGGAAGACTGCGATCAGGTTCGGGATAACCATCAGACCATTGAATGTCTCTGCGATATTCCACATCAGGCCAAGTTCCATCGTTGCCCCGACAATTGCTACAAGCGCATACAGAACCATGAACGGCTTATTCGCACGGCTTCCAAATAAGAACTCGATGCAGCGTGTTCCATAAAGTCCCCATCCGATGATCGTAGAGAACGCAAAACAACACATCGCAACCGCTGTAAATATGGATACCCAGTTACCATACGTAGAAGTGAATCCCTGAATCGTAAGTTCTGCGCCAGCCACATCTCCATATCCAATCGATACCCCGCTGCATAAAATGACGAGTGCTGTAAGCGTACAGATTACGATTGTATCTACGAACACTTCAAAGATACCAAAGAATCCTTGTTTTACAGGTTTTCTTGTATCTGCGCATGCATGTGCAATGGATCCGGTACCAAGTCCGGCCTCATTGGAAAAGATACCTCTTGATACACCTTTTTTCATACTCATGAAAAAGGATCCGACTGCTCCGCCAGTTACTGATGCCGGCGAAAATGCCCCTTTAAAAATCGATGCAAATACCACCGGGATATTTTTATAATTTAAAACAACTACTCCAAGCGCAAGTATAATATAAATCACTGCCATAAATGGAACCAGCTTTTCCGTTACCTGACCGATTCTTTTAATTCCTCCAAGAAGAATCATTCCAATCAATATTGCAAGAACAATTCCAATCACCAGATTCAATATACCGGCACTCTTTTCACTGATGATTCCATAATTATATAAAGCCGAATCAATTGCAGTCGTGATCGTATTCACCTGTGTCGCATTACCTGTTCCAAATACAGTCAATACTCCAAATGCAGCAAACAGGTATGCAAGCCATCTCCAGTGTTCTTTCAGACCATTCTTTATGTAATACATCGGTCCTCCGACCAGTTCTCCATCTGCATTTTTCTCTCTGAAATGTACTGCCAGTGTTACTTCTGAAAACTTCGTACACATTCCAAGGATTGCTGATACCCACATCCAGAAAACCGCTCCCGGTCCTCCGATGGCAATGGCTCCTGCCACACCTGCAATATTACCGGTTCCGACAGTCGCAGCCAGTGCTGTACATACTGCCTGAAATGGTGTCAGTGCTCCGTCTGATGCATCTTTTTTCCGAAGCATACGGCCAATCGTTACCTTCATCGCATATGGGAATTTACGGATCTGTAAGAACCCTGTTCTTACGCTTAACAGTAATCCCACTCCTATGATACAGATCATAGCCGGCACGCCCCAGATAAAGTTATTTACCACGCTGTTAATTGATTCAATAGTAGCCAACATCTTTTTCTAGTCCTTTCCTTTTGTAACTATGCGCTTTCATATCAGTGCTTTACCACACTAAATCGCGTTTTTAACTGTTGAATTATAGCATGATTTTTTACAAAAGTACAGGAAAAAATTTTTGGCGTATCGAAAGATTTTATCTATATATCCTGTCTGAAATCTGTTGCCACACTCTTACCATTTGCACAACCAGCCAGGATCATGATATCAAAATGATATCTCTTTTCTTCTCCTGGTTCTACCATATGTACACCACGTTTTTCTTCAAAAATGTCGCTCTCATCATTACATGTTGATAATCCGCTCCATGGCTCGATTGCGATAAATGGACCATCATTTGCACTTGACCAGAGGATCAGATAAGGGAAATCTCCGAATTCCATACGGATTTCTTTTCCGTGCCGTTCAGAATAGAGACTTAAGCTCTTTGACTTCAACTGATCCAGGATCACTGCGTCTTTGTGGAACATCTCATGCGTTAACCGAAGTCTTCTCTCTCCGTTTAATAATGGTGTTCTGTTATCTACATTAATAAGTCCTGTCTCCGTAACCGGCTCTGGAACACTTATCGTCTCTTCTTCTTCAAATTCAATCCAGTAATCATCATAAGACTCCCCTTCAAATACCGGACAGTTGAATCCCGGATGTCCGCCGATCTGGAATGGCATAGTCTCATTTCCAGTATTTTTTACAATATATTCCACACGGACCCTGCTGCCGCATAATGTATACTGGATCTGAAGCTCAAAAGGGTATGGAAATGCTTCTTCCATCTCTTCATTACTTTTGATTGCAAATGTAATCTGATCTTTTGTCTGTTCTACACATTCAAATTCACGTTTTCTTACGATGCCGTGTCTTGGCATCGTAAGATTCTTTCCGTCTTTTGTTACTGCTTTATCATCACGGATACTTCCGCAGATTGGGAACAGTACTGGTGCCTGACCACTCCAGTAATTCTTATCTCCCTGCCATAAGAATTCGATTCCCTGCTGGTCTTTAATTGAACTTAACGCCCCTCCAAATGATTGAAATTCTACGTGTAACTGTTCATTTTCAAGTTCGTATTTCATATTTTCTTCCTTTCTTATTTCGCAACTTTTTCCCCATCCTGTCATCTTTATTCTGTCGTTTACTTTATACTTTATTATAGCTTTTTCTTATTTCTCCTGCAATTCCAGATAGTATGATTTTTTGTATTTTTTGACAAGCATTATCATAATCCTTCTCTCCTGTCTTTCCACAGCTGTAAAACGTGTCTGAAAATGCTTTCGCATATCGATTGCCAGAATAAGTTTCAGACATATTATAAAGCGTATTTAATAAGTGGTCTGCCTCATTTTCATATAACTGGCTCTTTATCTCATGCCACTGCTATTGTAAAGTAATGACAATTACAAAGAGAGAAAGTCCAGCGGTGTGATGTCAAGAGATAAATAACACACAAAACATATATTTTTG
>ERZ826242.385-NODE-385-length-65361-cov-7.920053_pt1 | contig 65361 bp, 79 predicted proteins | sample MGYA00519871_ERZ826242 | MGnify/ENA primary metagenome ERZ826242 (study PRJEB31778, sample SAMEA3449226) | human gut metagenome | biome: human gut; feature: human-associated habitat; material: faeces | place: United Kingdom | collected 2010/2012 ... | reverse complement strand
TATAAATAATATGGTTAAAAAGGAAGAAATCTAAGCAAGAATACTATATATATATTTACTTATTAAGAAAAATATTATATAATTTTGGTCAGAAAAAAAGATTCGGAGAAGAAGAATGAATTTAATTTTAAAAGAACTAGAAGATTCCGAGAAATTTCAAGAGTATATCCAAAAATTAAAAATAAAAGAAAGCCCGATTATATTATCGGGCTTATCCGACGTTGGAATGGCACAAATGATTAGCGCAAGTAAAGAATATCAAGAAAAACCGATTTTAGTACTTACGTATAACGAATTACAGGCAAAAAAGTTGTGGAAGGATATTTCTTTTTTTACAGATTCTGCTATCTTTTTTCCAAAAAGAGAAATATTAACTTATGACTATATTGCAGAAAGTAAAGAGTTACCTTATGAAAGAATTGAAGCATTAATTAAAATTTATCAAAAGAGAGCAAAAGTTATTATTACTACAGTAGAAGCTGCAACACAATGTATGATAGCAAAAGCGGTATTATTTCAGAATGTATTAAAACTGAAAGTAGGAGATACTTTTTCTATAGAAGAATTAAAACAAAAGCTTACTTGGCTTGGATATGAAAAACAAGAACTAATCGAACAAAAGGGACAATATAGTAATCGTGGTGGAATTGTCGATATTGCGATGAAAAATGATATTGGTGTACGTATTGAATTTTGGGGAGATGAAATTGATTCCATACGATATTTTTCAATTTCTACTCAAAGATCAACTGATATGATAGAAAAAATAGATATTTATCCAATGCATGAATATTTATTAGAATACGATTTAGAACAAGTATGTAGAAAAATAGAAGAAAAAGCATGTTCTGAAAAACAAATCAAAAATAAACAAGAGGATATTGAAGTCATTAAGCAAGGGGATTATTTTAGCAAAATAGATAAATATTTTGATTGTTTTTATAGTAGAAAATCTAATCTGATTGAATATTTATCAAAAGAATATCTTATTGTTTATGATGAGATTGGAAAGATTAATGCAAGAGCAGAAAATATTAAACAAGAAAATGAGAATTTACAAAAAACATTAATTGAAAAAGATAGAATGATCCCAGAAGCGATTCAGGAAAATTTTAGCTGGGAAGATATCAAAGATTCATTGGAAAAAAATTCTCTTGTTTATATGGAGAAAAATGACTTTGGGTTAAAATTGCAGGCTTCTAAATATCAATTTTCTTATCGAGAAATTAATTTTTATAAAAGTAATATAGAAGATTTTTTTCAATTGCTAGAAAATAGACAAGGAAAGATTTATATTGTAGTAGATTCAAAAGAAAAAGCCAAAAAACTACAAGAGATTTTGACACAAAAAGAAATTGTATATGAATATAAGGAAAAATTGCAGAATACAGAAATAAAAAGTCGTGTTAGAATTCAAATTACAATAGGAACTTTATCAAGTGGGTTTGAATTATATGATTTGAATTTAATTGTAATTTCTGCATCAGAATTAATAGAAGCGGAAAAGAAAAAAAGGAGAAGATTATCACAATCTTTTAAAGAAGGAGAACGTGTAGTTTTTGCCGATTTAAAAATTGGAGATTATATTGTACATAAACTACATGGAATAGGACAATTTGTAGGTGTTCATACCATTAAAGCAGATGGAGTCACAAAGGACTATATAAAAATAAGATATAAAAATGAAGATTATTTATATATTCCAACAGATCAATTAGATTCTATTCGAAAATATATTGGTGGAGGAGAAGGGGATCCAAAACTAAATCGTTTAGGAAGTAAAGAATGGTCCAATACAAAAGCAAAAGTAAAAAACAATTTAAGGGAAGTTGCAAGAGATTTAATGGAATTATACGCAAAAAGACAAAAAATAAGGGGTTTTGCTTTTGCAAAAGATACGGTATGGCAAACAGAATTTGAAAATAGTTTTCCATATGAAGAAACCGAAGATCAATTAAGATGTATTGAAGAAGTAAAAAAAGATATGGAAATGCCAAAGCCGATGGATAGACTTCTTTGTGGAGATGTAGGATATGGAAAAACAGAAGTTGCAATTCGTGCAGCATTTAAAGCAGTTATGGATCAAAAACAAGTAGCATACTTAGTGCCAACTACAGTACTTGCAGACCAACAATATCAATCCTTTAAAGAAAGAATGGAACAATTTCCAATTCGTGTAGATGTATTAAACCGTTTTCGAACCAAAAAGGAACAAGAACAAATTATTCGTAAACTAAAATTAGGAGAGATTGATGTCATTATTGGAACACATCGTTTATTAAGTCAAGATGTAGAATTTAAAGATTTAGGATTTCTTATTATTGATGAAGAGCATCGTTTCGGAGTGAAAGCAAAAGAAAAAATTAAAGAATATAAAACCAATATTGATGTATTAACAATGACAGCAACTCCAATTCCAAGAACCTTGCATATGTCAATTGTAGGAGTTCGCGACATGTCTGTTATTTACGAACCCCCACAAAACAGAAAGCCAGTACAAACTTATGTATTAGAATATGACATTGAGGTTGTAAAGGAAGCAATTATAAGAGAATTAGAAAGAAATGGACAGGTGTTCTATTTATTTAATCAAGTAGAAGGAATTGAAAGAAAAGCTCAACAAATTGCTGAATTAGTTCCAGAGGCAAAAGTAGGATATGCACATGGAAAGATGACGGGTAACGAGTTAGAAAACATCATGATGGATTTTATAAAAGGAGATATCAATGTTTTAATTTGTACTACTATTTTAGAGTCTGGAATTGATATTCCAAATGCAAATACTATTATAGTAGAAAATGCAGATCGATTAGGTTTAGCACAATTATATCAAATTCGAGGAAGAGTAGGAAGAAGTAATCAGCAGGCCTATGCATATATTACTTATAAAAGAGACAAACTATTAACAGAAGTAGCAGACAAAAGATTGAAAGCAATGAAAGAATTTACGGAATTCGGATCCGGATTTAAAATAGCAATGCGAGATTTAGAAATTCGAGGAGCAGGAAGTTTACTTCGGAGAAATTCAACATGGACATATGGAACAAGTTGGATATGATACCTATTGTCGTTTATTGGATGAAGTAATGAAAGAAATGCAAGGTGTAGAAGTAGAAGAGGAAGAAGATATCCAAATCGAATTAAATGTTTCTAGCTATATACCAGATGAATATATTTTAGAAGCAAGTCAGAAAATTAAAATATATCAAGATATTGCTCTTTGTAGAAATGAAGAAGATATTCAAAATGTAATTGATGAAGTAATAGATATTTATGGAGAGATGCCAAAAGAATTAGAAAACTTAATTCAAATTGCAAGAATAAAGGAGTTAAGCAAACGAGTAGGTGTAACAAAAATTATGCAAAAAATGCAAGGTGTAGTATATTATTTTCAGGCAGATAAATTTCGTATGGAGGTTGTAGATCAATTAGTAAAACAATATCGAAATAAAATAAAATTTTCACCGGGAAAAGATCCATATATTACATATAAAATGCAAGAGTTATCAGACGAGAGAGTCTTGGAAGAAGTAAAAGAGTTTCTAAAACAAATTGAATCATAGAAAGGATAGAAAATGCAAATTATTACAAGTAAAGAAAATGAAACCATAAAAGCGATTAAGAAATTAAAAGATAAAAAATATCGAGATCTTCAAAATGAATATATTGTAGAAGGAATCAAAATGATAGAAGAAGCGGTTGCGGAAAATGCAAACATTCATAAAATTGTTATTTGTGAAGAATGCGTAAAAGATGGTGTTATTCGTCAAAAACTATTATATACGATTGCAAAATACGATGTAATTTATGTAACAAAAAAGGTATTTGAAAGTATTACTGATGTTTCCAATCCACAAGGAATTTTAGCTGTAATCGAAAAGAAAAATGAAAAGCAAGAGATTGGAAAAAAGGATGATTTAATCGTTGTTTTAGATGGGCTACAGGATCCAGGAAATTTAGGAACAATATTAAGAACACTAGATAGTGCTAATTTAAAACATATTATACTTTCAAAGGATACAGCGGATCCATATAATCCTAAAGTTGTTCGATCAACGATGGGAGCAATTTATCGTATTAATATGATTGTAAGTGAAGACATAAAAGAAACGATTCGAGAATTGCATAAAAACGGATATACTATTTTAGCAACTTCGTTGCAAACCAATAAAAGTATTTATGATGTGTCTTATCAAAAAAAGGCAATTATTATAGGTAATGAAGCGAAAGGCGTTTCAAAAGAGTTATTAGAAATGGCTGACGAAAAAATAAAAATTCCAATGATGGGGAAAACAGAGAGTCTAAATGCGTCTGTTGCAACAGGAATTATTGTTTATGAATATGTAAGACAAAAATTAGAAAAAAGAAAATAAAATAAAAAAAGCTAACACATAAAAAATGTTAGCTCTTTTTATTACATAGGAACATCATACACATACGGCATATTTAAGATAAATTTTTGGGAGTCATATTTAAAGATTCCATAATAGCTGGATAAATATTTACAGCATTTGTCTTCCAGTTTTCAACAATTGCTTTTGCTTTTTCGTTAGAACCTGCAAAAGTTTTTAACTCAAATACCGTTTCGCTATTTTCTACAATTTTACATGTTACCATATAAGATTTTTCAGATTTAGGGATATATTCAGCAGAAATAGAAACTTCATTTTCAATTAAATCAAGTTCATTTTTAAAATTATTATCTACTTTCAATTTTACAATTCCAGGGATCATATCTGCTGTTAGCTTTAAAGCTTCGATTCCTTCTGGAGTAATAGAATATAAGGTATGTTCATCTTTTTCGTAAGAAAGAATATAACGAGTTTCTAATAAATCTAATAAAAATTGTTGAAAATAAAAATAGTTAATATCGGTAATCGATAAAATTAATTTTAAGAATTCATCGTTTGTAATTGGCTTATTTACTTTATATAAAATGTATAAAATTAAAGCTTTATATTCTGCTAAGGTATCTTTATCTGTTGTTAATTTCATGATAGAAGCACTCTCCTTAAATTTTTTATCTAACAGATTATATCATAATTTTACAAAAAATACTATGAAATAAAAATAAAAAATGTTATACTTTTATTACGTAGGAAATTTCGAAAGAAATTTCTGAAGTAACAAGGTTAAGTTACCTTTAAAGAGTAAAAGGAGGAAAAATATGATTACTTTGTATGAATTATTAGAAGTAAGTGAAAATGCATCCAATGAAGTAATTGAAAAAGCATACAAAGTATTAGCTAAAAAGTATCATCCGGATTTACAACCGGTAGATAAGAGAAAAGAAGCAGAAGAAAAAATGAAACAGATTAATGAGGCATATGAAACCTTAATGGATTCTAATAAACGTTCGGAGTATGATCAAGGCTTAGAGAGGATCAGAAAAAGAGAAGAGTTAGAAAAACAAAAAGAGTATGCAAAAACGGTGGGAAATAATCAAGGATATCAACAAACTACAACAACACCGAATAGTAATAGAGTCAATAATCCTTATTATTATCATAATGTAAACAACTATGAATATGTTAATACAAGACAAGGAAGTCCAAGTTATCAAGTAAGTAAAGAGTATAAAAAAGAATATATGAAAATGAAGCTGAGAAATATAAGGGACATGCTAATTGCAATTGGAATCATTCTACTTATTTTTGTTTTATTATGGTTTATTCCTCCAACTCATAGATGGATGATAGATTTTTATGAAAATAATGTTTTAGTAAAATTAATTGTAGATTCGATAAAAAGCATGTGGAGTTGAATTCATATGCTTTTATTTTTAGATTTTAGAATGATAACAACAAAATGATATTTTAAAATCAAAAGAAAAGCTTGTATAGAAAATGAAATTATGTGTATAATTTTATTAGTGATAAAAGCGATAAAAAAAGAAAAGGAGTGGTTTTATGGATCGAAAGATTAAAGCAGTACAATATGGAACAGGAAAAATGGCAGTTTATACAATGCGCTATTTAGAAGAAAAAGGAGTGGAAATTGTAGGAGCAATTGATATTAATCCGGAAATCGTAGGAAAAGATATTGGAACCTTAAGAGGTGGAGCAGAAGTAGGAATTAAAGTAACAGCAGTAGAAGATGCAGAAGAAATGCTAAAACAAACAAAGCCAGATATTGCAATTATTGAGACTATGAGTTTATTTAAAGATATAGGAGATGCATTACATTTATGTGCAAAGTTAGGAATTAATGCAATTACAACTTGTGAAGAAGCTTTCTTCCCTTGGAATTCGAATCCAGAATTAACAAAAGAAATTGACGAATTGGCAAAAGCCAATAATTGTACTATTACAGGAAGCGGATATCAAGATATTTATTGGGGACAATTAATTTCTTCCATTGCTGGATCTACACAGAAAATTACAAAAATAAAAGGAAGCTCTAGTTATAATGTAGAGGATTATGGAATTGCTTTAGCAAGAGCTCATGGAGCTGGATTGGATTTAGAAACTTTTGATAAGGAAGTAGCATCGATTGATCGTATTTCCGATGAAGAAAGACAAGAAATTATTCATAAAGGAGAATATCTACCATCCTATATGTGGAATGTAAATGGATGGCTTTGTGAAAAACTAGGATTAACAGTAAAATCCCAAACACAAAAAACAGTACCACAAACATATTCAGAAGATATTTATTCTTCTACTTTACAAATGACAATAAAAGCAGGAGATGCAACTGGTATGAGTGCAGTAGTAACAACAGAAACAGAAGAAGGAATTACGATCGAATCACAATGTATAGGAAAAGTATATGGAAAAGAAGATTATGACAAAAATGAATGGACTGTAGAAGGAGAGCCAAATACAACATTAGTGATTTCAAGACCAAGTACCGTAGAACTTACTTGCGCAAGTGTAGTAAATCGAATTCCAGATGTAATTAATGCAGAAGCCGGATATGTAACCACAAATAAATTAGGAGATCTATCATATAAAATAAAACCATTAAATGAATATGTAAAATAGTTAGTAATGAGAAAATAGAAATGGAACAAATAAACGTACTAAGTTACTTTTATTTGTTCTTTTCTTTTTTTGACAATTGATGATGTGTTAAAGTATAAAAAATTGACATTTTATTGAATTCAGTATATAATATTAAGCTGTAAAAAATAAGAAAAAAGGAAAGGAAGTCTTTTTATGGTAGATAAGAGAAAAATTGTTTTAGTAGGAACTGGTTTTGTAGGAATGAGTATGGCATATTCTCTACTAAATCAAGGAGGAGTAAATGAACTTGTTTTAATTGATGTATTAAAAGAAAAAGCAATTGGAGAAGCAATGGATCTAGCGCATGGAATTCCTTGCGCTCCAAGTAATATAGAAATAAAAGCCGGGGATTATAGCGAATGTAAAGATGCAAATATCGTAGTAATTACAGCAGGACTTGCCCAAAAGCCAGGACAAACTAGATTAGAATTAGCATCAGCAAATGCAAAAATTATGAAAGAAATTACACAAGAAGTTGTAAAAAGTGGATTTAAAGGAATTTTCTTGGTTGCAAGCAATCCAGTAGATGTTATGACTTATGTAGTAAAAGAAGTTTCTGGATTTCCAGCATCTCAAGTAATTGGATCAGGAACTGTTTTAGATACAGCAAGACTTCGTTATTTAATTGGAGAATATTTAGAAGTATCTAGTAAAAATGTACATGCCTATATTATGGGAGAACATGGAGATTCTTCTTTTGTTCCATGGAATCATGCTTATGTAGGATGTAAAAAAATGATTGATATTATGGAAGATAATAATTACCCAATGAGTGATTTGGAAAAAATATATACCGATGTGCAACAAGCGGCTTACGAAATAATTAATCGTAAAAAAGCAACATACTATGGAATTGGTCTAGGACTTACTAAAATAATAAAAGCGATATTAAATGATCAAGATGAGATAATGACAGTATCTACCTATTTAAATGGAGAATATGGAGAAAAAGATATTTATATAGGAGTACCTACCATTATTAATGGAAAGGGAGCAAGAGAAATTTTACAATTAACATTAGAAGGAGAAGAAAAAGAAAAATTCGAACATAGTTGTCAAGTATTAAAAGAAATGAAAAAAGAAATTGATAAAGTAATAAAAGAGTAAAAATAAGATGAATTTTTAGAACTTTAAATGAGTACAATGTAAGAAAAGTGGCTTCGCCATATGTGCAGATTACTTCGTAATCGCACAGACGAAAGAAACTTAGGCCTTGTTGCTCCAGAAATTTCGATAGAAATTTCCTATACAATAAAAAGAATCCAAAATATGATAATTTTGGATTTTTTTTTGTTGATGAAAATTTTAAGAAATTCGAATAAAATCAGGTTGAAAGTATAAAAGTAGATGGAGAATATAAAAAAACAGGTTGATTTTTCTAGAAGAGAAATGTAATATAAAAATAGAATAAAAAAGGGGGAAATGATATGAAAAAAGTTTTAAAAGTAACAGGAATTGTGGTAGTGATTTTAATTGGTTTATTTTTAATTTTTATATTAATCAATGGAATTCGAAATTATAGTATTGTAAGTAATATTATGAAGGAAAATAAAAAATTTTCAGATTCCTTAGAGAATTATTATTTTGAGAGAAATCAAGAAATGAATATGGGAAAGATAAAATCAACAAAAACAGAAATCTATTGTTATGATGAAATTTATGTAAGGAAAAGTTTTATAAATGAAGATATAAGTTCAGAAGAATGGTATAATTCTAGAACAGGGGAATATATTGCAATGGACGAAGCTGGAAATTTGATGAATCAAGAAGTTGATGAGGAAATAAAAAATGATTATAGAGATATTTTATTAATGGGAGATTTAAAAGAGAATAAAATGACAAATGCAATATGGCAAGTAGTTCTTCATAATATCATTCGACCAATTACAACAGAAAATGAGTGTTATGTGATATCCTATAATGAAGGAACAGTATATGTGGATAAGGATACTAGTTTCATAAAACAGTATTTAGCAGGCGATGTAAATCTATATTATTTTATCGAAAAAGATTCTGTCGGAAGTGAAGATGTAGAAAAACCGATCACGGAAGAAGAGTAAAAAGTTATCTAGTAGACATAATTTTGAAATTATGATATAATAAGCCAACATCAAATTAGAAAAGGAGAAATCATTGTATGCCTTTAAACTATGATTTATCTAAATTTGAGCAAGAGAGAAAAGAAGAATATCCTTTAAAGGAAGGTAATTACCGGAGTTCTCAAATAGAAATCCCCAAAGGGGCAACATTGGTAATATTAATCGCACCTCAAGGATCAGGAAAAAGTACTTTAGCAAGAAAATGGAAAGAGAAAATTGATTGCAATTGTATTGTGGTAGATGAAATTTTTCGAAAAGAATGTGAAGACTTTTTGGAAGAAGGGTTAGAAGAAGAGTACGCTATTGATTTAGCAGAAGAGATCAGTACAATGGAGTGTATCAAAAGAGCAAAAGAAAGTTTGAAAAACGAAAAGATTACAATCATTGATGGACTTTTTCTTGATATACAAGGAAGGTTGAGTTTTCTAGACTGCCTAAAACAGAGTTATAGACAGGTAATTGGAATTACAATAATCAAAGAGAAAGACTGGATAAAACAAAAGCTTTTTTCAAGAGTAAAAGAACAAGGAGTTACGTATCAGGAAATAGATGAAGTAGTGGAAAGAGACTATAACAGTTTGATGTTTCAATATGAAAGTGACCTATTACAAATTGGCTTGAAAAGAAACTACCTTTTGATAGGAAGGGAAGATGAAACTGTTACCATAGAAGAAATTTGAGAGAAACACAAAAACGGCAAGTGGAATATTTCTACTTGCTGTTTTTGTCTTTATAAAATATGAAATTTTATTTTGCAAGTTCATAGATTGCTTCTGCATAAATTTTAGAGCTAATAAAAAATATATCAAGATCAATAAATTCATCTACTTGATGGCACATATCTTTATGTCCTGGCATATTAGCACCAAAAGAAATACAATTTGGAAAAGCTCTTGCATAAGTTGCACCACCAATGGCAATTGGTGAAGCCTGCATTCCTGTTTTTTGATTAAAAATACGGCATAAAGTTGTTACCAAAGGATCCTCTTTGCTAATATATAAAGGCTCTTTTTTGCCATGAATTTCACATAAGATTGCTTTATCATAAGAAATAACTTTATTTTGAATTTGAGAGGAAAGTTCATCTAGAGATTTGGTAACAGGGACACGAAGATTCATTCCAATTTGAAATTGATTATCTTTTAAACTAAAATGTCCCACATTAAGTGTCAGATTTCCAGATTCATCTTCTGCATCGATTCCTAATAGTTCACCATTATATTCAAGGTGGATTGCTTGATCAAAGAAATCAAAAAGGGAAGATTTCATGTGATGAACTTTCCATAGAGAATTTAAGAAAACAATCATATGGGAAATTGCATTTTTGCCAAGAACTGGATGAGCTGCATGTGCTGAAATTCCGTGAGAAACCACTTCCACATGTCTATCGTCGATAAGCTTAAATTCAATAGAAGCATGATTCTTTTCAATATATTCTTGCATAAAAGGTAAAATACTGGTTTGAATGATATTAGAAGTAGAAGTTAATATTACCTTACAATATTTTGGAACAACATTAATAGCATTATGATTGGTATCAATATCGGTAATGATAATAGGGGAAGAAGGGGAGTAATCCTGTTTCAGAAATACGGTTAGAATTCCTTTTTCCGCATAGATACATGGAAAATCAGCGTCCGGACTAAAACCAATTGTTGGAGCTTCTTCATGAAGTTTATAATAAGAAATGCATTTCCAAGATTTTTCTTCATTTAGTCCTAAAATAAGACGGACACGTTTTTTTACTTTTACGGTATCCATAACTGCTTTCATAGCATATAGACTACTAATAACAGGCCCCTTATCATCCATGGCACCACGCCCATATAATTTATTATTTTCAATTGTTGCTGAAAAAGGAGGATGAGTCCATAGATCATCTGCTGGAACAACATCAAGATGACCAAGAATTCCAACTAATTCTTCTCCTTCTCCAAATTCAATATATCCACAATAATGATCTAAATTTTTTGTACGAAATCCTAATTCTTTTCCGAGATTTAAAACATACTCTAGTACATCGTGACAAGCTTTTCCAAATGGCATCGTAGAATCATTTGTTTCTTCTGAAATACTTGGATAAGAAATCGTTTGTTTTAAGGAAGAAATCATTTCTTCTTTTTTACCATCAATCCATTCATCAAACATAGCATACCTCCTAAACTAATATATGAAAAAGTATATAATTTCATGAATAAAACGTCAAGAAAAGGAAAACAACTCTCAAATTGACATAAATCCAGAAAAAAGGTATAATAGAAATAGGTACTAAAAGTATTTTATTTTAAGGAGGACATACATTATGACAAATTACAACAAAGAAGAAGCTGAAATTTTAAGAAGGGAGTCCGAGCGGACAAGCAAATATCCGATAGACTATAGTATGTACGATACGAGTTTGGAAGGATATGTTGTTATCCCAGTGAAACCGAAGGAGAACGAAGAAGCGATTCTTACAGAGCTTGGATATGTAAAAGTTTCCCAAAAGGAAATTGAAGCGACCAAAGGCTTACAAAGATATCGTGATAAGCTTCTTTATAAGATTCCATGGAAAACCCTGAAGGAGATTCACAGCTAATTTATAGTACCACCGGATGACGGACCGCGCTCTGCGGTCCTATTCCTTTTTAAAAAGTTATTTTTTGCTTAAACTTTATTATAATGAAATTACTAGTATAAAATAATAGAGAAAATAGAAAAATATAACAAAACTGTTGACTTACGGCCAAAAGCGTTGTATAATAGTAGCGCATGTAGATTAGCGATGAAGTAGAATGTGGCTACATCTCTTACGCAAGTAAGAAATGGAGGGAACTTCTATGGAGTATGTCTTGGCTTAGACCGGGCGGTAAGTTTGATAGAAAAAAGCACTTATCCCAAGACCATCATGCGTAATTGGGATTTTATCATGTTAAAAACAAAACACGAGGGTGCGTTTAAACTTTGCCTAGGTAACATTTAATTTTAAGGAGGGAAATATACTATGGCAACAACAAATCAAATGGTAGGAAGTGAGAAGATCAGAATAAGATTAAAAGCTTATGATCATGTTGTTTTAGATCAGTCTGCTGAGAAGATAGTAGATACTGCTAAAAAAACAGGAGCAAAAGTTTCAGGTCCTATTCCATTACCAACACAAAAAGAAGTTGTAACAATTTTACGTTCTCCACACAAAGATAAAGATTCAAGAGAACAATTTGAAATGAGAACACATAAAAGAGTGATCGACATTCTTTACCCAACACAAAAAACAGTTGACAATCTAATGAAATTAGAATTACCAGCTGGTGTTGAAATTGAAATTAAATTATAAGAAGAAAGTAACATGAATGTTACCATTATGAAAAAGAAACAATCAAAAAACCAAGCTGATGAAAATCAGCCAATAGTTAGGAGGAAAGAAAGATGAATAAAGGAATTATCGGTAGAAAAATCGGTATGACACAAGTTTTTGATGAAACAGGAAAAGTAATTCCAGTAACTGTAATTGAAGCAGGTCCTTGTGTAGTAGCACAAGTAAAAACAGTTGAAACAGATGGATATAATGCAATCCAATTAGGATTTGGAGAAGTAAAAGCAAAAAAGGTAAATAAACCAAAAGCTGGACATTTTGCAAAAGCAAAATTAGAAGCAAAAAAACATTTAAGAGAATTTAGACTATGTGATGTATCTAACATTAAAGTAGGAGACGAAATGAAAGCAGATATCTTCGCAGTAGGAGAAAAAGTTGACATCCAAGGAACAACAAAAGGAAAAGGATTCCAAGGTGTTATTAAAAGACATGGTCAACATAGAGGACCTATGGGACATGGTTCAATGTACCATAGAAGACCAGGATCAATGGGACCAACATCTACACCAGGTAGAGTATTCAAAGGAAAGAAATTACCAGGACATATGGGTGTTCAAACTGTAACAATCCAAAATTTAGATGTTGTAAAAGTTGATATGGACAAAAATGCAATTTTAGTAAAAGGAAGCGTTCCAGGACCTAAAGGAGCAATTTTAAAAATAAAATCAAGTGTAAAAATGAGTAAATAGGAAGGAGGAAGAAAGGAATGCCTAAAGTAGACGTATATAATATAGAAGGTAAAAAAGTTAGCGATATTGAATTAAACGAATCAATCTTCGGAATTGAACCAAATGAAGCAATTGTACATAGTGTATTAGTTAACTATTTAGCAAATCAAAGACAAGGTACACAAAGTACAAAAACAAGATCAGAAGTATCTGGTGGTGGTAGAAAGCCATGGAGACAAAAAGGAACTGGTAGAGCAAGACAAGGAAGTATTCGTGCACCACAATGGGTAAAAGGTGGAATTGCTCTTGGACCAAAACCACGTACTTACAAATACAGAGTAAACAAGAAAGAAAGACAATTAGCAATCAAATCTGTATTAAGTTCAAAAGTATTAGAAAACAACTTAGTTGTTGTAGATAAAGTTGAAATGAAAGAAATGAAAACAAAAAATATGGTAAAAGCATTAGATTCTTTAAAAGTAACAGGAAAAACATTAATTCTTTTACCAGAAAAAAATGAAAACGTACAAAAATCTGCAAGAAACATTGAAGGAGTTAAAACAACATTAGTTAATACAATTAATGTTTATGATTTATTAAAATACAATAAATTAGTTGTAACTCTTGATACTGTTAAAAAATTAGAGGAGGTGTACGCATAATGAGACCAGAAGATATTATAATTGCACCAATTATTACAGAAAAAAGCAATGATGGTTTACAAGAAGGAAAGTATACCTTTAAAGTAAATAAAAAAGCAACAAAAGTTGAAATTGCAAACGCTGTTGAAAAACTTTTTGAAGTAAAAGTTTTAAAAGTAAATACAATGACAGTACAAGGAAAAACAAAAAGAGTAGGAAGATATGAAGGAAAAACTTCAAACTGGAAAAAAGCAATTGTTACAATTGATACAAATCCAGGAGAAAAAACATATCTTGCAAAAGGTGGAAAGACAACAAAAATTTCAAAGAAATATAAAGACTCTATTGATGCTTTTATGGGAGCGTAGTTTAAGAGAAAGAATATCTGGAAAGTGCCAGGAAAATAAAGAATATCTGTAATCGAAACAGGAAAAAGTTCGATAAATAAGAAAAGGAGAGAATCAAAAATGGGAATGAAACACTTTAAAGCCTATACACCATCTAGAAGAAATATGACAGTTTCTACTTTTGAAGAAATCACAAAGAAAACTCCTGAAAAATCTTTACTTGCAAAAAAGAAAGAAAAAGCAGGAAGAAATTCATATGGTAGAATTACTGTAAGACATCAAGGTGGAGGAAATAGACAAAAATATAGAATTATTGATTTTAAACGTAGAAAAGATGATATGAAAGCTCAAGTAATTGGAATTGAATATGATCCAAATCGTAGCAGTAATATTGCTTTAATTCAATATGAAGACGGAGAGAAAGCATATATCATTGCACCAGTAGGATTAAAAGATGGAGATACTGTCATTTCTGGACAAAAAGTAGATATTAAACCAGGAAATTGTATGCCAATTGAAGCAATTCCAGTAGGAACAATGATTCATAATATTGAATTAAATCCAGGACAAGGAGCAAAATTAGTAAGAAGTGCAGGTCAAGCAGCACAACTTATGGCAAAAGAAGGAAAATATTCACATGTAAGACTTCCTTCAGGAGAAATGAGATTAATTTTAACAAAATGTAGAGCAACAATCGGAACTGTTGGAAACACAGATCATGATACAATGAAAATTGGTAAAGCAGGAAGAAAAAGACATATGGGATGGAGACCAACGGTAAGAGGTTCTGTTATGAACCCAGTAGATCACCCACATGGTGGTGGTGAAGGTAGAGCTCCAGTTGGACACGCAGGTCCATTAACACCTTGGGGTAAACCAGCGTTAGGATACAAGACAAGAAACAAGAAAAAACAATCAAATAAATTTATTGTAAAGAGAAGAAAATAGTCTGAGAGGAGGAAATTAATAAATGTCAAGATCAAGTAAGAAAAAACCTTTCGTAGCAGAAAAACTTTTAAAGAGAATTGAAGCTATGAACGAAAGTGGAGAAAAAGAAGTTTTAAAGACATGGTCAAGAGCTTCTACTATATATCCTCAAATGGTTGGACACACAATCGCTGTTCATGATGGTAGAAAACATGTACCAGTTTATATTACAGAGGAAATGATAGGACATAAATTAGGTGAATTTGCTCCTACAAGAACTTTTAAAGGTCATGCAGGAGAAAAAACAACAAAAGTAGGATAGGAAATAAAAAGAAAAAGGAAGTAATTCCTTATGCATAAAAGGAGGGAAATAAATTGGAACAAACAATAAAAGAAGCAAGAGCAGAATTAAAATATGCTAGAATTTCAGCTAGAAAAGTAAAAATCGTTGCTGATCTAGTAAGAGGAAAAAAAGTAGATGAAGCTTTAGCTATCATTAAATTTACACCAAAAGCATCATCTGAAATCCTTGAAAAATTATTAAAATCAGCAATTGCAAATGCAGAGAATAATCATGATATGACTCATGGAAACTTATATATTGCTGAAATTTATGCAAATCAAGGTCCAACTTTAAAAAGAATTAGACCAGCTGCCAAAGGATCAGCTGTAAGAATAAGAAAGAGAACAAGTCATATTACAATCGTATTAAGAGAGTATGACAAATAAGAGGAAGGAGGAAAATTTAGCATGGGACAAAAAGTAAACCCACATGGTATAAGAGTAGGAGTAATCAACGACTGGAGTTCAAAATGGTATGCAGATTCTAACCATTACAGTGATTACTTAGTAGAAGACTACAAAATTCGTAAATTACTTAAAAAGAAATTATATACAAGCGGAATTTCTAAAATCGAAATTGAAAGAACTGCTAAATTTGTAAAGGTTAATGTTTATACAGCAAAACCAGGTTTAGTAATCGGAAAAGGTGGAAATTTTGCTGAAACAATCAAAGCAGATATCCAAAAAATGATCGGAAAAGAAATTAATTTAAATATTATTGAGGTTAAGAATGTAGATGTGGATGCACAATTAGTTGCAGAAAATATCGCAGGACAACTAGAAAGAAGAATTTCATTCAGAAGAGCCATGAAACAATGTATGCAAAAAACAATGAAAGCAGGTGCTTTAGGAATAAAAACTGCAGTATCAGGAAGATTAGGTGGTGCAGACATGGCAAGAACTGAATTCTACAAGGAAGGTACTATACCACTTCAAACATTAAGAGCTGATATTGATTATGGATTTGCAGAAGCAGATACAACATATGGAAAAATCGGTGTGAAAGTTTGGATTTATAAAGGAGAAATTCTTCCAACTAAGAAAAACGTGGAAGGAGGAGACAAATAATGCCATTAATGCCAAAAAGATCAAAATATAGAAAAATGCAAAAAGGTAGAAATAGAGGAAAAGCAACAAGAGGAAATAAAGTTACAGATGGAGAATACGGAATCCAAGCCCTAGAAGCTGGATTAATTACAGGAAATCAAATTGAGGCTGCTCGTATTGCAATGACACGTTATATCAAAAGAGGTGGAAAAGTTTGGATTAAAATATTCCCAGACAAACCAATTTCTAAAAAACCAGCTGAAACTCGTATGGGTAAAGGAAAAGGAGCTGTTGAATATTGGGTAGCACCTGTAAAACCAGGTAGAGTTATGTTCGAAATTGCAGGAGTAGCCGAAGATACAGCAAAAGAAGCTTTAAGACTTGCAATGAACAAATTATCTGTAAAATCAAAGATTGTTGCAAAAGAAACTGTAAAGGTGGGTGATAGCAATGAAGATTAATAAAATAAGAGAAATGTCTTCACCAGATCTAGAAAAAGAATTATCAGAATTAAAATCAGAATTATTCAAATTAAGATTCAGTTTAGCTACCAACGGATTAGATAATCCAATGAAGATTAAAGATGTTAAGAAAGATATTGCAAAAATAAATACTGTATTAACAGAGAGAAAAATAGCAGAAAGCAAAAATGCTTAATGTAAGAAAGGAGAAATTCTAATGGGAGAAAGAAATCTTCGTAAAGTTTTAACTGGAATTGTGAAATCAAATAAAATGGATAAAACAATAGTAGTGGCAGTTGAAACAAGTGAAAAACATAAAACATATGGAAAATTCGTTAAGAAGACTTATACATTAAAAGCTCATGACGAACAAAACGTATGCCAAATAGGAGATAAAGTAAAAGTAATGGAAACAAGACCTCTTTCTAAAGATAAAAGATGGAGATTAGTAGAAGTTATTGAAAAGGCTGTTATCAAATAAAAAAGAAAAAAGGAGGTTAACCTAAAATGGTACAACAACAAACAATATTAAAAGTAGCAGATAATACTGGTGCAAAAGAGATTATGTGTATCAGATGTCTAGGTGGATCATATAGAAAATATGCCAGAATTGGTGATATTATTATAGCTTCTGTTAAATCAGCAACACCAGGTGGCGTTGTAAAAAAAGGTGATGTTGTAAAGGCTGTTGTAGTTAGAACAAAAAAAGAAACTAGAAGAGCTGATGGATCATATATTCGTTTTGATGAAAACGCAGCAGTTATAATTAAAGATGATGGAAATCCAAGAGGAACACGTATCTTTGGACCTGTTGCTAGAGAATTAAGAGATAAAGATTACATGAAAATATTATCTTTAGCTCCAGAAGTTTTATAAGTTTTAGAAGAAATCAAAACATAAAATGGAAAAGAATAGGAGGGAAACTGATATCATGAAGATAAAAAAAGGTGATACAGTAGCAGTTTTATCTGGAAACGATAAAGGAAAAACTGGTGAAGTATTAGAAGTAATCCCAAAAACACAAAAAGTTATTGTTAAGGGTGTTAATATTAGAAAAAAACATGTAAAACCTAGAAGACAAGGAGAAGAAGGTGGAATTATTCCATCTGAATATCCAATTCACAGTTGTAAAGTAAATGTAGTTTGCCCAAAATGCGGAAAATCTACAAAAATAGGTTATAGAATGGAAAAAGATCAAAAAGTTCGTTTTTGTAAAAAATGTAATACAGTAATTAAATAGGCGAGAAAGGAGGAAATAGAAAACTTATGGAAAAATTAAGAGAACAATATGAAAAAGAAGTATTACCAGCATTAATGAAGAAATTTAATTATAAATCTGTAATGGAAGCTCCAAAGCTAGAAAAAATCGTAATTAATATCGGTTTAGGAGATGTAAAAGATAATCCAAAATCTTTAGAAAATGCGGTAAACGATTTACAAATTATTACAGGTCAAAGACCAATTGTTACGAAAGCAAGAAAGTCAATTGCTGCTTTCAAATTAAGAGAGGGAGTAAATGTTGGTTGTAAAGTAACATTAAGAAAAGGAAAAATGTATGATTTTGCATACAAACTATTCAATGTTGCAATGCCAAGAATTAGAGATTTCAGAGGAGTATCTGCTAATTCTTTCGATGGTAGAGGAAATTATTCAATGGGTGTAAAAGAACAACTAATATTCCCAGAAATAGAATATGATAAAGTAGACAAATTAAGAGGTATGGATATTATATTCGTAACAACTGCTAAATCAGATGAGGAAGCAAAAGAGTTACTAAAACTTCTAGGAATGCCATTTAAAAATTAATTTAAAGGAGGAAGAAATTAAATATGGCTAAAAAATCATTAAAGGTAAAACAACAAAGACCACAAAAGTATGCAACAAGAGAATATAATCGTTGTAAAATTTGTGGAAGACCACATGCCTATATAAGAAAATTTGGAATTTGTCGTGTTTGTTTCAGAAATCTAGCACATAAGGGAGAAATTCCAGGTGTAAAAAAAGCAAGTTGGTAATAAGATAAAAATCGAAAAAAGGAGGGAAATTTAAGTGAATATTACAGACCCAATCGCAGATATGTTAACAAGAATTAGAAATGCAAGTAGTGCAAAACATAAAACTGTTGATATTCCTGCTTCAAATATGAAACGTTCCATCGCTGAAATATTATTAAGAGAAGGATATATTAAAGCAGTTGAAGAAATAAAAAATGAAAATCAAGGTATGATTAGAATTACCTTAAAATATGACGAAAAAGGAGCAAAAGTAATCGCTGGTATTAAGAGAATTAGTAAACCAGGATTAAGAGTATATGCTTCATGCGAAGATTTACCAAAAGTATTAAACGGATTAGGTATTGCTTTAATTTCTACATCAAAAGGAATTAAAACAGATAAAGAAGCAAGAGAAGCAAAACTTGGAGGAGAAGTTTTAGCTTACGTATGGTAAAATACAAGTTAAAGGAGGGAAAATAAGACATGTCAAGAATAGGAAATGCACCTATTACAGTACCAGAAAATGTGGAAGTAACATTAAATGGACAAAAGTTAACTGTAAAAGGACCTAAAGGAACATTAGAAAGAGAAATTCATAAAAATATGACAGTTACAATTGATCAAAAAGTAATTACAGTGACAAGACCAGATGATGAACCATCAAATAGAAGTTTACATGGTTTAACAAGAACTTTAATAAAAAATATGATTGAGGGAGTTACAAACGAATTCTCAAAAGAATTACAAATTAATGGGGTAGGATATAGAGTTCAAAAACAAGGAAATAACTTAAACTTAACATTAGGTTATTCGCATCCTGTTATCTTTGAAGCTCCAGCAGGAATTACCTTTGATGTTCCAAACGCAAATACCATTATTGTAAAAGGAATTGATAAAGAATTAGTTGGTCAAACAGCAGCAGTTATTCGTACAAAGAGACCACCAGAAGTATATAGAGGAAAAGGAATTAAATATGCGGATGAAGTAATCAGACGTAAAGAAGGTAAAGCTGGTAAAAAATAATAACTAGTTTCCAAAAAAATTAGGAAAGGAGAGAGAAAAGTGATAACAAAACCTAATAGAAAATTAGAAAGAACAAGAAGACATATTCGTGTACGTACTAAGATTAGTGGAACACAAGAACGTCCAAGATTATGTGTATATAGAAGCAATACTAATTTATATGTACAAATTATAGATGATGTTGCTGGAAAAACATTAGCACAAGCATCTACTTTAGATAAAGAAGTAAAAACAAAGCATGCTAACAAAGAAGCAGCAAAAGAAGTTGGTAAATTAATTGCTAAAAGAGCTGCAGAGAAAAATATCACCACTGTTGTTTTTGATAGAGGTGGATATATTTACCATGGTGTTGTAAAAGAAATAGCAGACGCTGCAAGAGAAGGCGGATTAGTATTCTAAAAAAGAAAAGGAGGAAAGAAGACAAGATGCAAGAAGAAAACACAGTAGAATTAAAAGAAAAAGTTGTTGCCATTAACAGAGTTGCGAAAGTTGTTAAGGGTGGTAGAACTTTTAGATTTAGTGCTTTAGTTGTTGTTGGTGATGAAAATGGACACGTTGGTGTAGGAAACGGAAAAGCTGCAGAAGTTCCAGATGCAATCAAAAAAGCAATTGAAGAAGCAAAGAAGAACTTAGTAGAAGTACCAGTTGTAGGAACAACAATACCACACGAATATGTTGGTAAATTTGGAAGTGCTAATGTAATGTTAAAACCAGCACCAGAGGGATCTGGAGTTATTGCAGGAGGAAGTGTAAGACCTGTACTAGAACTTGCTGGATATAAAGACATTAAAACAAAAGTTATTGGTACAAACAATCCTAGAAATGTTGTATATGCAACAATTAATGGACTTCAAAATATGAAAACAGTAGAACAAATCGCGAAAAAAAGAGGAAAAAAAGTTAGCGATATTTTATAGAATAATTTAAAAACTTATGATAGTATGTAAGCAAAGAAACGAGGAGGTGCAAATACAAAATGCAATTAGGTGAATTAAAACCAGCAGTAAGAAAACAAACAAGAACTAGAGTAGGACGTGGAATTGGTTCTGGACTTGGAAAAACTTCTGGAAAAGGACATAAAGGACAAAAAGCAAGATCTGGTGGAGGAGTAAGAAGAGGTTTTGAAGGTGGTCAAACTCCACTATATAGAAGATTACCAAAAAGAGGATTTACCAATATTCATGCTAAAAATTACACAGAAGTAACTTTAACAATGTTAAATAAAAGTAAAGAAACAGTAGTTACAGCAGAAACTTTATTAGCAGAAGGAATTATTGGTAAAATTAATGACGGAATCGTTGTAATCGCAACAGGAAAATTAGATAAAAAATTAACAGTAAAAGCAATTCGTTTTACAAAAGCAGCTGCTGAAAAAATAGAAGCAGCAGGAGGAAAGATTGAGGTGATTTAGTTGTTCAAAACCATACAAAATGCATTAAAAACACCAGAAGTTAGAAAAAGATTATTATATACCTTACTATTAATTGTAATTTTTCGATTAGGCTGTTATATTACTGTGCCTGGAGTTGATGCAATAAAATTAAATGAGGCAATGGGAAATTCAAATGGAATTATGGATTTAGTTAATATTATATCCGGAGGAGCATTCTCTAGATTTTCTGTTTTCGCAATGAGCATTACGCCATATATTACAGCTTCAATCGTAATACAATTATTAACGCTAGCAATTCCATCTTTAGGAAAGTTAGCAAAAGAAGGTGGAGAAGTTGGTAGACAAAAAATGAATCGCTATACCAAAATTCTTACCATTGTATTAGCATTAATAGAAGGAATTGGACTATATTTATCTTATAAAACACAAGGAATCTTTATTGATTCGGGATGGTTAAATGGAATTATCGTTGTCATAAGTTTAGTGGCTGGAACATCTATTCTTATGTGGCTAGGAGAGCAAATCACAGATAAAGGAATTGGAAACGGAATTTCTATGATTATCTTTGTTGGTATTGTATCAAGTTTACCAAATGCAATTATTTCAATATGGAATACTATAATGCAAAATGGTACATTTAATACCACAGGATTATTAATTGCATTAGGAATTATTATTGGTGCTCTTATTTTAGTTGCAGGTGTTGTTTTTGTACAACAGGCAGAAAGAAGAATACCAGTACAATATGCAAAAAAAGTAGTAGGAAGAAAAATGGTAGGGGCACAAAATACGCATATACCATTAAAGCTTGCTATGGCAGGAGTTATGCCAATTATTTTTGCTTCTTCATTTATGACTGTACCTGCTATTTTAATTGAAACTTTCATTCCAACAATCAACTCACAAACAGGATTTTGGAGAGTGATTTATGATTTTTCATTAGCAACTTCAAGTTCTAGTGTAGGAATTGGATATTCAATTGCAAATGCATTGGTTTATTTGTTGTTAATTGTAGGATTTACATTCTTTTATACATATGCAACGTTTAATCCAGCAGAAGTTTCAAGCAATATTAAACAAAATGGTGGATTTATTCCTGGAATTAGAGCTGGAAAACCAACAACAGAATATTTATCTTCTGTAATTGGAAAATTAACATTGTTCGGAGGAATCTTTTTAGCAATTATTGCAATCCTTCCAATGTTTATGAGATTTACAGGTTTAAATGTTGCCTTTGGTGGAACATCTATCCTAATCGTAGTAGGTGTTGCATTAGAAACCGTTCAACAACTAGAATCACAATTAGTAATGAGACATTATAAAGGATTCTTAGAATAGTTCCGATACAATATGGCAGGGTGCGACATAATTCGTCGTACCCTATCCCATGTGTGTCTATTTGTTTTTTAAATGTATATTTTTTTTAGAAAGCAAAATATATATTTAAAAGATTAATAGAGAAAGAATTAATCTTTTAGTACAAAAAAAGCAAGGAGTGAATCATATGATTATTATTATGTTAGGTGCACCAGGTAGTGGAAAAGGAACTGTTGCAAAATTATTATCAAAAACATTAAATTTAGTACATATATCTACAGGAGATATGTTCCGTGAAGAGGTACAAAACCATACAGAATTAGGAATGGAAGCTCAAAAATATATGGAAAAAGGAGAACTAGTTCCAGATGAAATTACAATTAAAATGATCCAAGGAAGAATTCAAAACAGTGAAGGTGTTGTTTTTGATGGATTTCCACGTAACAAAGCACAAGCACTTGCCTTAAATGAAATGTTAGAAGTACAAAACAAAAAAATTGATCTAGCATTACAATTAAATATTCCAGATGAAGATATTATTTATCGAACAGTAAAAAGAAGAACCTGCTCTAATAAAGAATGTGGAGCAATTTATAACTTAGAATATAGAAAACCAAAAGTAGATGGAATTTGCGATATATGTGGAAGTCCTTTAACAAAAAGAGCAGATGACAATGAAGAAACAATTAAGAATCGTTTAAATGTATATCATTCAAGGGCAGAAGAAATTCTTAAATTTTTCAAAGAAGAAAATTTACTATATACAGTAAATTTAAGAGCAAAAGACAATATTACAGAAGAAATGGTAAAAAATTGGTTAGAAGATTATAAAACAATAAAAAAATAGGCTTATAGATCAGGAAAAATAAGTACTTGATATGAACAAATTGAAAGACTAGAAGATAGAAAAGGAAGTTTTAGGGAAATGATTGATATTAAATCAAAAAGAGAAATTGAATTAATGGAAGAAGTTTGCCGTATAGCAGCCTTAACTCAAAAAGCAATCGAAGAAGCAATAAAACCAGGGATCACAACATTAGAATTAGATGAGATTGCAGAGAAAACGATGAGAAAGCATGGAGCAATTCCAGCAGAAAAAGGTTACCCTAGTGGGATAAAAGGAGTTCCTGATTTTCCTGCAAGTATCTGTAGCTCTGTAAACGATGTAGTTATTCATGGAATTCCATCAAGGAAAGAAGTATTAAAGGATGGAGATATTATATCCGTTGATTTAGTAGCATATAAAAATGGATTCCATGGAGATTGTTGCAGGACTTATATGGTAGGAAATGTGGATAAAGAAACAAAAAGATTAGTAGAAGTAACAAAGCAAGCTTTTTTTGAAGGAATTAAATATGCAAAAAAAGGAAATCGATTAGGAGATATTTGTCATAGCATTGGAGAATTTGTTCATCAAAATGGATTTTCTGTTGTACGAGAATTTCAAGGACATGGAATTGGAAGGCAAATGCATGAAGATCCAGGGATTCCAAATTACGGAAAAGCTGGAAAAGGAGTACGATTAGAACCTGGTATGACACTTGCAATCGAACCAATGGTAATTGCCGGAAAACCAGACATTTTAGAGTTAGATGATGGTTGGGGAATTATTACAGAAGACGGAACCAATGCAGCTCACTACGAAAATACGATATTAATTACAGAAAAAGAACCAAAAATATTGACATTACTGTAATTTTGTTATATACTATATAAGCTAATTGTAGATTTATGAAAAAATTTACAAAGAAAATTCAGGAGGGAATTCGATTGGCGAAAGAAGATGTAATTGAAGTAGAAGGTACTGTAGTAGAAACATTACCAAATACAAATTTTAAAGTAGAACTTGAAAATGGGCATCAAATATTAGCACATATTTCAGGTAAATTAAGAATGAATTATATAAAAATTTTACCAGGAGATAAAGTAAAAGTAGAACTTTCACCTTATGATTTAAATCGTGGAAGAATTACTTGGAGAGCAAAATAAGGAAAAATAGTTATGAAATATAAGGGGAAACTTTATGCTTCGTAATTTAAACATATAATGTACCATTCAGGAGGTGTAATAAAATGAAAGTAAGACCATCAGTAAAACCAATTTGCCCAAAATGCAAAGTAATAAAAAGAAAAGGGGTTATTAGAGTTATTTGTGAAAACCCTAAACACAAACAAAGACAAGGATAATAAATATCTAAGTTATTAACACAAATATTGGTAGCGGCTGAGAAAGTAAGATTTATTTTACTTTCTTTATCAAGTTTGTGTTTATATATATGTCTTTCAATATTTAATATGAAAAGACAACTATACATATCAATCAAAAAAGAACAAACAAATTAAATTCGGAGGTGCAAAATTTTATGGCTCGTATATCAGGAGTAGATTTACCTAGAGAAAAGAGAGTTGAAATAGGATTAACATACATTTATGGAATTGGACTTTCAACATCTCAAAAGCTTTTAAAACAAGCAGGTGTAGACTTAGATACTAGAGTAAAAGATTTAACAGAAGATCAAGTACAAGCAATCAGAAAAGCAATTGAAGAAAATCATTTATTATTAGAAGGTGATTTAAGAAGAGAAGTTGCTTTAAATATCAAAAGACTAACAGAAATTGGTTGCTATCGTGGATTAAGACATAGAAGAGGATTACCTGTAAGAGGTCAAAGAACAAAAACAAATGCTCGTACAAGAAAAGGTCCTAGAAAATTAGTAAGCAAAAGCAAAAAATAAAATGAAAGTTTCATAATAGATGGGGAATTACCCAAAATAGAAAAGGGAGGTAAGCTTGTAAGATGGCTAAAAACGTAGCAAAGAAAACAACAACTAGAAGAAGAGATAGAAAAAACATTGATAAAGGTGCAGCACATATTCATTCTAGTTTCAATAATACAATCGTTACAATTACAGACGTAAAAGGTAATGTTATTTCTTGGGCAAGTGCTGGAGAACTTGGATTTAAAGGTTCAAGAAAAAGCACACCATTTGCTGCTGGAGAAGCTGCAACAGCTGCTGCAAAAGTTGCTATGGAACATGGTTTAAAATCAGTAGAAGTATATGTAAAAGGACCAGGTTCAGGACGTGAAGCAGCAATTCGTTCACTTCAAACAACAGGATTAGAAATCAGCAGTATTAAAGACGTAACTCCAATACCACATAATGGTTGTAGACCACCAAAAAGAAGAAGAGTATAAAATATGGAGAATAGATAAAAATAGTTATCATGTGAGAAAAAAAGAAAGAGGTGTAAAAGTCAGATGGCAAGATATAAAGATGAACAATGCCGTATATGCCGTAGAGAAGGTCAAAAATTATTCTTAAAAGGCGCAAGATGTTATTCTGATAAATGTAGTGTTGCTAGAAGAAATTATGGACCAGGACAACATGGACAAAAAAGAAATAAACTTTCTGAATACGGTACACAATTAAGAGAAAAACAAAAAACAAAATCATACTACGGAGTAGGAGAAAAACAATTTAGAAAATATTTTGAAATGGCTTCTAATAAAAAAGGAATTACAGGTGAGAACTTACTTCAAATATTAGAAAGTAGATTAGATAATGTTGTATATCGTTTAGGATTTGGATCTTCAAGAGCACAAGCAAGACAATTAGTAAATCATGCTCAATTTGAAGTAAACGGACATAGAGTAGATATTGCATCTTATTTAGTAAAACCAGGAGATGTAATTTCTGTAAGAGAAAATAAAAAAGATAATGCTACCATTAAAGCAAATATTGAAGAAAATGCAGCAAGACCAGTACCAGAATGGTTAGAAAGAAATTTCGAAACACTAAGTGGTAAAGTAGTAAGATTAGCATCAAGAGAAGATATCGATTTACCAGTAGAAGAGCATTTAATAGTAGAGCTTTACTCAAAATAGTAGACTTTTTTAGAGTATTAAATATTTATAGGTTGCTATTGGATGCAACTCTATTAGGAGGTAAAATATGATAGAATTCGAGAAACCAAATATTGAATGCTTAGAAATAGACGAAGCAAAAAACTATGCCAAATTTGTATGTGAACCATTAGAAAGAGGCTATGGAGTTACAATTGGAAATTCTTTAAGAAGAATTCTTTTGTCATCATTACCAGGAGCTGCTATTACAAGCATTAAAATAGATGGTGTTTTACACGAATTTTCTACAATTCCAAATGTTGTAGAAGACGTTCCAGAATTGATCGTTAACTTAAAAGGTGTTCGATTAAAATTAGAAGAAAATGAAGAAAAAATCATTCGAATTGACGCAAAAGAAGGAGAAGTTACAGCAGGAGATATTATTACAGATGGAACAGTAGAAGTATTAAATAAAGATTTACATATTGCTACTGTATCAGAAGGTGGTCAATTAAGAATCGAAATGACAGTAAATAGAGGAAGAGGTTATAATATTGCTGAAAAGAATAAAAAACCAAATCAAGATATTTCTGTTCTTCCAATTGATTCTATCTATACACCAGTTAAAAAAGTTAACTATACAGTAGAAAATACTAGAGTTGGACAAATGGTAGATTATGATAAATTAATTATAGAAGTATGGACTGACGGAAGCTTAAAACCATATGAAGCTTTAAGCTTAGCTGCAAAAGTTATGACAGGACATCTAGAACTATTTATTGATTTATCAGAAACTACAAAAAATACACAAGTTATGGTAGAGAAAGAAGAATCGAAAAAAGAGAAAGTCTTAGAAATGTCAATAGAAGATCTAGAATTATCTGTTCGTTCATTCAATTGCTTAAAGAGAGCTTCTATTGCAACTGTGGAAGATTTAGTAAATAAATCAGAATCAGAAATGATGAAAGTAAGAAATTTAGGAAAGAAATCATTAGATGAAGTAACAGCAAAATTACATTCATTGGGATTAGATTTTGCTCCAGAAGAAGATTAATTTGAAAAGAAAGGTGTGAATCAAGTGGCAAGAAATAGAAAATTAGGAAAAACAACTGCACAAAGAAATGCAATGCTAAGAACACAAGTAACTGATTTACTATTACATGGTAGAATCACCACAACACTAGCTAGAGCAAAAGAAGTAAAATCAATAGCAGATCATATTATTTCTTTAGCAATAAGAGAAAAAGATAACTTTGAAACAGTTGATGTAAAAGTTGTTAGAGCTAAGGTTGATAATAAAGGAAATAAAGTTACAGAATTAGTAAAAAGCAAAAATGGTAAAGAATACTTAAAAGTTGTAAAAGAAGAAGTAACAGAAAAAAGACAAAAAGATATGCCATCAAGATTAAGTGCTAGAAGATCTATTATGAGAAAGATCAATAAAGTAAAAGTAGATGGTAAAAATGTTGACATTCCAGCAAAATTATTTGGAGAAATCGCAGAAAAATATGTAAAAGCTGGTAATGTTGGCGGATATACAAGAATTGTAAAAGCAGGACCAAGAAGAGGAGACGCTGCTGAAATGGCAATTCTAGAATTAATTTAGTATAATAAAAGAGGTATCGTTTAGGCGATACTTTTTTTATGCCATAGAAAATCGTCAGATTTTTTCGGAGGCAACAAGGTTAAATTATTTGTGCGATTGCGAAGAAATCTATGCATTTCTTTATTTTTTGTATAGTGTAGAAGAATTTGTCTATAATCTTAATAGGTGGTTTCGATTATGGATTTGGTAATAGAAATTTTAAAATTTATTCTATATTCAGCAATTATTATAGGAGTTTCAAAATATATTTTAGTAACGCTTCTTCGAAATTTAGCAGAAAGTTTAAGTTTGAGACCTAAAATTGTAGGCAATATTGCAGGATTTGCAACTTCTGTTCCAGAATTACTTACAATATCATTGGCAAGTATTAGTGGCCTTTTTTCTGCTAGTATTTTTAATGTAATAAGCTCTAATTTTATCAATTTTGTTCAGTATTTATTGGCTATTTTTATTCATAAAAATGAAAAAGAATTAAAAAGAAAAGCATTACGAGTAGATATGCTTTTTGTGATTTTGACGATTTTGTTACCAATTATTTTAGTATATTTTAAAATAGAAAATAATATAATGCTAGTTCCTATTTTTTTATTTTTATTCTATCTATTTTATAAAATAAATGCTTATATGCACCATATTTACTTAAAAGATTCGGAAAAAGAAATAGAAAAAGAAATTTACGAAGAAGAAAAAGGAAAAAGAGGAAAGAAAAAATTAATTACAAAATATACACTTTATTTAGTTTTAGTAGGAATTTTACTATTTTTAGTGGGGAATTTACTAAGTGATACATTGAAGGATTTATGTAATTTATTTGGTGTACCAGAATTTTTAATTGGAATCGTTTTGGGAATTGCAACAAGTATTCCAGAATTAATTACGTTTTTAGAATCACAAAAATATCATAAAGAAAAGGAAAAGATTCATGGTGTAGTAGAGGCTACGAACAATTTATTAACTTCTAATATGCTAAATTTATTTATCATACAAAGTATAGGGATTTTATTATATATGATTGTAAACTAAAAAATTTACAAATTTTGTGAAGAATGGTAAAAAATATGAATATATTGGACAATCATTGAATATACTAAATATAAGAAAAGAGTATATTGGAGTGATAGTATGATATATGAAGAGTATATTAAGGTAAATGAAATTGCAGAAAAAGATGAGGACGAAAAAAATACAGAACTAATGCAAAGCTTAATTAGAACAAAACGAGATTTAGAACTTGCTAATCGAAACTTTGAATATGCAGAAGCAGAATTAATTGATTACTATACTTATCAAATAAAGGCCAATCAATCCAAATTAGACTATTTATTGAAAAAAATCAAGAAAAGAGGATTAATGCTAGATATTGTTTGTGAAACGGATTTAAGATTGGAAATGAGAAATGAAGTAAGCTAAATAAAAGTGAAAAAAAACAGGCATATTTGTCCATTTCCCCTCATAATTATTAGTAAATGGGGGAGGGATTAAAATTGGATACAAATACGATTATTGCATATTTAGCATGTATCTTTTTCTTATTTCTATTTGGAAAACTTTTTATCTTACCAATAAAAAGTATATTAAAATTAATCGGAAATTCAATTTTAGGAGCAATTATGCTCTATATTGTTAATTTAGTGGGGAATATTTTTGGATTTCATATAGGAATTAATGTCATTACAGCCATTTTTACAGGAATTTTAGGTTTACCTCGGAGTAATTTTATTAGTAATATTAAAATTATGGATGGGATAAAAAAATTAGTAGCTTTTAAGCTACTAATTTTTTTATCTTTATAAATAATAAAACTTTTAAAGATTATTCAACTGTAACTGACTTTGCTAAATTTCTTGGCTTATCTACATCTAATCCCTTCTCTTTTGAAATGTAATAAGAGAATAATTGTAAAGGGATAATAGAAAGGATTGGTGATAATAAGGTACTTGTTTCTGGAATATGAATTACTTGATCAAAACGCTTATCCTCAATTGGCTGGTTTGTAACAATTAATGTTTTTGCACCACGAGTAATTACCTCTTGAACGTTACTAATTGTTTTTTCAACTAGATGTGGATTTGTCATAATACTAATAACAGTAACACCATTTTCGATTAAAGCGATTGGACCATGTTTTAATTCTCCAGCAGCATATGCATCAGAGTGAATGTAAGAAATTTCTTTTAATTTTAAAGATGCTTCTAATGCAACTGCATAGTCAATACCTCTTCCCAAGAAAAACATATCAGATTCTTTATAAACCATATCAGCAAAACTTTTAATCGATGCAACATCTTTTAAAGCAAGCTCTACTTTTTTAGGTAAATTTAATAATTCTTGTTTAAGTTCTGTTAAAATATTTTCTTCACTTGTTTCCAATAATTCTGCAAAGTAAATAGCAAGAATATTAAGTAAAGTTAATTGTGATGTATATGCTTTTGTAGATGCAACTGCAATCTCTGGTCCTGCATGAGTATAAATGCAGTAATCTGCTTCTCTTGTAATAGAACTTCCAATTACATTAGAGATAGCAATTGTTCTTGCTCCTTTTGACTTGGCAAGTTTTAAAGCAGCAATGGTATCTGCGGTTTCTCCAGATTGACTAATAAAAATACATAGAGTTTTTTCAGAAACTAAAGGATTTTTATAACGAAACTCAGATGCAACTTCTACTTCTACTGGAATGTTACACAATTGTTCAAAAGTATTGCGGGTTCCAAGTCCAGCATGCATTGCGGTTCCACATGCAATAATATATATTTTTTGAATTGTTTTTAGATATTCTTTTGAAAGTGAAAAATCATCAAAAACAATTTTCTTTTCATTTAATTTAGCTCCAATTGTTTCGCGAATGGCAACGGGTTGTTCATAAATTTCTTTTAACATGAAATCATCATATCCATCTTTTTCAGCAGATGCTGCATTCCATTCGATACTTTTTACTTCCTTTATAATTGGTTTTAAATCATTATTATAGAATTGAATTTTATCTTTTGAAAGATAAGCAAATTCTCTATCATTTAATAAATAAAAATCTTTGGTAAAGGATAAAATAGCTGGAATATCAGAAGAAATATAATTTTCTCCCATTCCTTTTCCAATCACTAAAGGACTATCTTGTCTAACAACTACCATATGTTCTGGATCATCTTTGCATAGTACTTCAATTGCAAAGCTTCCTTTTAAATCATCACAAGCTTTTTTGACAGCAGCTAAAAATTTGTTATCAGAAGCTTCTAAATCTTTTTCATAATAATAATGAATTAAATTAGGGATTGTTTCTGTATCAGTATCAGAATAAAAAGAATATCCTTTACTTTCTAGAAAACTTCTAAGTTCATGATAATTTTCGATAATTCCATTATGCACAACAGCAAAAGAATTTGAATTATCCATATGAGGATGAGAGTTTTCTTTGGATGGTTTTCCATGGGTAGCCCATCTTGTATGAGCAATACCAACAGTACCAGTTAAATTATTAATTCCATCCAATTCATATAAATTGGCAACTCTTCCTTTATCCTTCATGATGGTAATACCATTTTGTTCTATGGTAGCGATTCCAGCAGAATCATAACCACGATATTCTAGTCTTAAAAGACCATTAATTAAAATAGGACTTGCTTTTTGCTTTCCTATATATCCAACAATGCCACACATTTTAAGTTCCTCCTAGTATAAATAATAATCGAAACTAAAAAGTGTACATAAATTAAATGCTACCCTATTAGTTTTGTTATAGTATTACTACTATTTTTTATCTAATATTTATGGCAGTAACATATGCCACAGAGCTATCCGCCGAAAATTTCGATAAAGCTCTGACCTCGTCAACAATATACTATTGTCCTGGCGCTTTTTTTTTGTCATTTATAATATAATGGCTAGCCTCCTTTCAAATTAAAATCTAATTTATGTAAGACTTTTTAGTTATACCTTATTATATTACAATAAAAATGCAAAAGAAGCAAGTCCTTCTAAAAAACAATGCATCTACTTTTCTTGAAACGGGTATTTTATAAAAAATCAACGAGTAAAGAAATATTGGAAAAACTAATTTTCTTATGATATAATAGGAGAAATTTATAAATAGAAGGAGAAAAAAATGGAGATATCTGGAGTATTAATTACAGAGGAAAAATTGCAAAATCGAATTAAAGAATTATCGAAACAAATTGAAGAAGATTATAAAGGAGAAGAAATTTTAGCACTTAGTGTATTAAAAGGAGCGACTTTTTTTACGATTGATCTTACCAAACATATAAAGAATCCAGTAAGTTTTGAATTTATAGAACTTTCAAGTTATGGAAGTGGAACAGAAAGTACAGGAAAAATTATTTTAAATAAAGATATTACAGGAAAAATTGAGAATAAAAATATTTTAATTATAGAAGATATTATCGATACCGGAATTACGATGCAATATTTGATGGACCATATCAAAGAGAAGAACCCTAATAGTATTCAAGTGGCTTCTTTATTAAGTAAGCCATCAAGAAGAAAAGTAGAGGTTCCAATTAAATATTGTGGTTTTGAAATTCCAAATAAATTTGTTGTTGGCTATGGAATGGATTATGACGAAAAATACAGAAACTTGCCATACATTGGCTATATTGAATAGAGGAGAAAAGGAAAAAAGCGAATGTTTCAAATAGAAGAGGAATTAAAAAAACTTCCTGGAAAACCAGGAGTATATATTATGAGAAATAAGGAAAACGAAATTATTTATGTGGGAAAAGCAGTTTCATTAAAAAATCGTGTACGTTCTTATTTCCGAAAAACGAATAAAACAGATCGAATCAAAAAGATGGTTTCTCTAATCGATCATTTTGAATATATTGTAGTGGATAATGAAGCAGAAGCACTTATATTAGAGTGTAATTTAATAAAAGAGAATAGACCCAAATTTAATGTTTTATTAAAAGATGATAAAACATATCCTTATATAAAAATTGATATGAGAACGGACTATCCAAACCTTTATATTACAAGAAGAATAGTAAAAGATGGAAGTAAATATTTTGGACCATATGCAAATCCTCGGAAGTGCAAAGGAAATGTTAGATTTTATTAAACAGAGATTTAAAATAAGACAATGTAGAAACTATCTGGGAAGAACAAGACCTTGTTTAAATTATCATATCAAAAGATGTGATGCTCCTTGTATGGGTTATATCTCGAAAGAAGAATATGCGAAGCAAATAGAAGAAATTATCCATTTGTTAGAAGGAAAAACAGGTGATTTAATTCGAGATTTAGATGGGCAAATAAAAGAAGCGGCAAGTAAGTTGGAATTTGAAAAGGCTGCTTATTTAAGAGACAAAAAAATTGCGATAGAAAGAATTTCTGAAAAGCAAAAAGTATCGAATTTATCAGAGAATAATATTGATGTTATTGGACTTGCAAGAAATGAATATGAAGCTTGTATTGAAATTTTCTTTGTGAGAGGAAGTAAAATGATAAGAAGAGAGCATTACTTTTTTGAAAACTTAGAAGAAATGTCAGAGCAAGAATTAATTTCTGGATTCATAAAACAATATTATATGAATCATCCAGATTTACCAAATAAAATTATGATAAAAGAAGAAATCGAAGACAAAGATGTAATCGAAGAATGGCTTTCTTCTCAAGCGGGAAGAAAAGTAATCATAAAAGTACCTCAAAAGGGAGAAAAATTAAGATTTGTGGAAATGGCTCAAATGAATAGTTCAGTAACTTTAGAAAATAAATATAAAGATAAAAATAAAGTAGTAATGGAATTAAAAGAAGTATTAAAATTAGAAAATTTACCAAGGAAAATAGAGTGTTATGACATATCCAATTTATCTGGTACTAATATGGTAGCAGGAATGTGTGTAATGCAAGATGGTATAATCAAAAAAAATTTATCAAGAAGGTTTAAAATAAAAACAGTTCTTTCACAGGATGATCCAAAATGTATGGAAGAAGTAATTGAAAGAAGAATAAAACATTCCCTAGAAAAGGAAGATAAAGGATTTGGAAAATTGCCAGATGTCATTTTTGTAGATGGAGGGATTACTCAAATAAGAGCTGCAAAAGAAGCAACGAATCGTTGTAATGTTAATATACCAATTTTTGGAATGGTCAAAAATGATAAACATAGAACAAGAGCATTGATGGACGAGAATAGGAAAGAACTAGAATTATCAGAAGAATTAATGAATTTGATTACTCATTTTCAAGATTGCGTACACGATACTGCTATTTCCTACCATAAAAAATTGCGTGATGCAGAAGTGCAAAAGTCACAATTAGACGAAATTAAGGGGATAGGAGAGGTAAAAAAATTAGAACTACTAAAAAAATTTGGAAGTGTTCAAAAAATAAAAGAAGCATCTATCGAAGAAATTAGTAGTGTAAAAGGAATTACGATAGGTTTAGCAGAAAAGATAAAAGAAGAATTAAGTAAATAATGAATAAAATTATGTTATGATGTAAATACAAAAGTTTATCCCAAAAGTGATAAAATAGTTAGAAAAAGTAAAGTGTATGAAAGGAATTGTTTTCATACACTTTTTAAAGATCTAATTCTTAAATTGAAAACTATGTGGTAATAATTCAGAAAGTGAGTAGGATGAGATTTGATCTGTTTTTTCGTCATAAGTATATATGCGAAAAGAAGGATCACAAAATTCTGAAATAAATTGCCTACAATAACCACATGGTAATGTTTTGACAAAATAAGGATCAGAAATGGACTTTCCTACGACTGCTAAGGAAGTGAATTTTCTTTCTCCCTTGGAAATTGCTGTACCCAAAGATACTCTTTCGGCACAAATAGATTGAATTCCTCCGTTTTCGATGTTACAGCCAGTGTAGATAGCACCAGATTCTGTTAGAAGAGCTGCTCCTACAAGAAAGTGAGAATAAGGAGAATAAGCATTTAAAGAAACTTCTTTTGCTTTTTGAATTAATTCTCTTTCTGAAATTGTCATTTTTATTTCCTCCTTTTTTCTTATAAGTGTAAAGTACTTTCTAGTGCAATTTGAATCATTTTATTTAAACCTAATTGTCTATCTTCTGCAGTTACTACTTCGTCTTTAAATTCGGAATCTACGACAGACATTAAACAAGCCGCTTTTTTATTTAATATCTTAGCATTATAGAAAATAGCAAAAGCTTCCATTTCAGCAGCGATAATATTTAGATCTTTTGGAAGACGAGCTAGGAATGTTTTCTGATCTGCCATATAAAAATCAACAAAATCGGTACAAGCAGTATTTCCCTTTATAAGATCGAAATGGAGATCTTTGGCTGTTTGTTCAATCGTTGAATTTAAAGATGGATCCGAATGAATTAAGTGACAATCTTCGTTATTCATAGTAAGTGCATAATTGGATTCTGTATAAACTTGATCAGCAAGAATCACATCAAATAAATTTAAAGAAGGAACATAAGCTCCGCAAGAACCAATACGAATAATAGAATCAACATCATAATGCCTATATAATTCATAAGTGTAAATTCCGGCGCTAGGCATTCCCATTCCATGTCCCATAACTGTGATTTCTTTTCCTTTATATTTTCCTGTATATGCATACATTGCACGCACGTTATTCACTAGACGATAATCTGTCAAGAAAGTCTCCGCAATATATTTTGCTCGAAGTGGATCTCCTGGCATAATAACAATTTTAGCAATATCATTTTTATTTGCTTCATTATGTGGTGTCATAATCATACCTCCTACAAAAATTTCATAAACGTATTATAACATAAAAAACCAAAAATAATAGAGAAAAAAATATTTACATTAAAAATTGAATCAGTTATAATAAAATTATGAATTAAACGTGGGGGATAAAATGAATATTATAGAATTAATCAAAAAGAACATAAGAGGAAAAGAAAAAAGAAAATTATTAACAGGGAAAATAGAAAAGGCACAAATAGAAGATTTGTTCAGTAAGTTAGAAGATATTGTTTGTATTGCAGATTGTGAGGAAAATATTGAGTATTTAAATCATGGTGAAGAAAAAACATTAAAAGAATTAATGAATTATAATGGCAATGAGATTCTTTATAAAGAAATGCTACAAACATGTAAAAATGTTGGACTTTATCATGGAGATATTAATTTGTTTGTACAAGGAAAACAACAAAACAAATATGTTCTTCTATATCAAACAGATTCGAAGATTTTATTATATATGAAAAATTTAGATCCATATGTAGAAAAAGAAAAACAACTTCAAAAAGAATTAGAAGAAAGAAATGAATATATAAAATCAAAAGATTTATTTATTGCGAATTTATCCCATGAAATTAGAACACCAATGAATATTATTATTGGAATGATCTATTTTTTAAAATCAACAAAATTAGATCATGTTCAATTAGAGTATATACAAAAATTAGAAGAATCTTCTAGCATGTTATTAGATATCGTAAATAATATATTGGCTCTTTCTAATAACAATAAATATAATGTAACGAATCAAGAAACGAATTTTAATTTAAAAGACTTATTTAAAAGCATTAATGAAATATTTGAAGATAAAATCAAAAGTAAAGATTTAAAATGGTACATGGAATGTAATTTTGATGAGGATCTAATTGTATATGCAGATCGAGCAAGATTTTCTCAAATTTTTATAAACCTGATTAACAATTCTATTAAATATACAGAAAGAGGATATATTGAATTAGATATCAAACAAGTAGAAGAAACAGCAACATCTTATAAATTGCAATTCTGTTTAAAGGATACCGGAAGAGGAATAAAAAAAGAAGATACGTTAAAAATCTTTAAAGAATTTTCACAAGTAGAGGATCCATCTACTAGAACAGAAGAAGGTTCTGGAATGGGTCTTGCTATTGCAAAAAAAATTATAGAAGATATGGATGGAAAGATTTGGGTTGAAAGTAATTATGGTTTAGGAACAAAATTTTATTTCTATATTAGAATTAACAAAGGAAAACAAATGCCAGAAGTAAAAGAAAATATAAGTTCAAATCTTCCTCAAATGCCGAATGTGATAGAAACAACAAAACAGCCTAAAATTCTTTTAGTAGAAGATAATAAAATTAATGTAGAAATTACAATAAAAATTCTAGAAGAAATTGGAATTGAGTGTGATGTTGCTAATAATGGAACAGAGGCAATTAAGAAAATTGAAGAAATGGGAAGAGATAATTATTCTCTTATCTTAATGGATATTCATATGCCAAAATATAATGGATATGAAATTTCTAAGATTATGAAATACGATTTAGGAGTAAAAGTTCCTATTATCGCATTAACAGCTACAAATATAACAGATGAAATTGTAGCAGAAAACAAAGATAATATTGCAGGATATATTCAAAAACCAATTAAGCCAAATGAATTTAAAAAGACAATTCAAGAATATCTACAGGTCAAAATAGGTGAGTCTACTCATAAATTCCATTTTATTGATTCCTATGAAGAATTTATGCAAAGAATTAATTATGATCCACAAATGGAGAATAAATTAATACAATTATTATATCAAGATTATATAGATATTAGAGAAAAAATAAAGACGATGGACAAAGAAAAATTAAAATTCTATTTGCATACATTAAAAGGAGCATTAAGTAGTTTAGGGGCACAAAAACTTTCGAATCAAATTATACGAATAGAAGAAAAGATGGCATCAGAAGATATTACTTTATTACTGGAACAATTTTTAAATGATTTTGATCAAGTATTAGAAGAAATAAGACAAAGCAGTATTGTAAAAACAGGTAAAACAATAATGCTTGTTACAAATGATGAAAATAAAAGTAATTTATTAAGAACACAAGTTTCTAGTATTTTCAATACAATTATTGTAAAGAATTTAAAAGAGGTAGAAATTATACTAGAAGCGAAAACTGTAGATGCAATCGTAGTAGATCAATTTGACATTTTAACTAATATTGTAGAATTAATTCAATTTGTTAAATACAAATATAAAAATATTCCAATTTTAGTCTTGAACGATACTCAAGATGAAATGCTAAAAGAAAAAGCACTTAGTATGAATGTAGAAAGTTATATCGAATCAAAATATGACGCACAAAATTTAATTTGGAATATTCAAAATATGATTGCGAATAAAGAAAAAGAATTAAAGCTAAAAGAGGATTTGAAAAAATATAATAATGAAATTGGAAATGTATACGGATTTTTATATGACAGTTTAGTGAATCTAACTTCTTTAAAAAGTAAGGAAACAGGGGCTCATATTTTAAGAACAAAAAAATATATGAAAGTAATGTTAAAAAAATATGAGGAATTTTATAAAGAAGGTTTGTTTACAACAGAACAAGTAATAGATGATATTTCAATTGCAGCTACTTTACATGATATAGGAAAAGTAGGTATTCCAGATGCGATTCTAAATAAACCAGGAAAATTAACCGATGAAGAATATGAAATTATGAAAAAACATACCATTATTGGTAGAGAAACTTTGGAATCTACTTATAGTGATAAATTATCGAGTGAAGTTTTAGAGTATGCAAAAGACATTACTTTACATCATCATGAAAAATATAATGGAACAGGATATCCGGAAGGACTAAAGGGAGAACAAATTACAGTAATTTCTAGAATTATGTCTATTATTGATGTATATGATGCCTTAGCAAATGATAGAGTGTACAAAAAAGCAATGCCACCAAAAGAAGTAGAAGAGTATATAGCATCTCAGGCAGGAAGTGCTTTTGATCCTAAAATTGTAAATATCTTTTTACTTGTAAAAGATGAATTAGCAATGATAAATAGGGAAAATCAAGATAAAGCATAAAAAGAAATTGCGTAAAATTACTTATGAAAAAAAGAAGAAAAACAGAAATGTTATTGTTTTTCTTCTTTTTTGTGCTTATATAAAATTCCATTTAAAGATTCTTTTGAAAAGCTTTACAAATTCTACTAAAAGAATAGGAATAATAGATAGAATAAGAACAAAACTCCATTCAAATCCTGTTAAAGAAGATAACTGAAATAGATTTCTTAACCTTGGAATAAATTCAATACAACTCAAAATTAAGGAGGAAAGTAGAAGTGCACCTAGTAAAAAGTAATTATGTCCATTTCCTTTTGTAAAAATAGAATCGGAATTAGAACGTTGATTAAATGCATGTAGCATTTGCGAAATTGCAAGAACAAAAAATGCCATTGTTTGTCCAACAGAATGTCCTTGGGTATGAAGACCGATTTGGTAAGCAATAAGAGTAATGATAGTGATAAAAATACCATGTAGAATTACTCGAGAAACAAGAGATTTTTCAAATAGACTACCAGATTTTATTGGTTTTTGATTCATAATATTTTTATCAGAGGGATCTACACCAAGTGCTAAGGCAGGAAGTGTATCTGTAGCTAAATTAATAAAAAGAATATGAATTGCTAGAATAGGTGCTTCCCAATTAAATAAGGTTGCAATAAATAAAGTTAAAATTTCGGCAATATTTCCAGCTAGTAAAAATTGAATTACCTTTTGAATATTACGATAGACTCTTCTTCCTTCTTTTACAGCATAAACAATAGTAGTAAAGTCATCGTCTAATAAAACCATATCAGAAGCATCCTTTGCTACATCTGTTCCATTCATTCCCATTGAAATACCGATATCAGCAGATTTTAAAGCAGGAGCATCATTCACTCCATCTCCAGTCATTGCTACAACTTCGCCATTTCGTTTTAAAGCTTGAACGATTTTTAATTTGTGATTTGGAGAGACTCTAGCAAATACAGTAGTATGAGAAGCTACTTCATTTAATTCTTCTTCTGTCATAGAATCTAATTTTTCTCCAGATATACTACCGGAATCATCTTCTAAAATTCCGATTTCTTTTGCAATAGCTTTAGCAGTCAAGAGATGATCTCCAGTAATCATAATAATACGAATTCCTGCTTTTTTACAAGTTTTAATCGAATCATAAACTTCTTCTTTCGGTGGATCAATCATGCCCACCATTCCTAGGAATGTTAAGTCATATTCAAAATTTGCCTCTTTATTACTAGGAAGAGAAGAAAGCTTTTTTTTAGCAAATCCTAGGACTCTTAGAGCTTGACCCGCCATTTTTTGATTTGCTTCTAAAATACGAGCTTTATCTATTTTTGTAATTTTTCTTATTCCAGTTGGTGTTAAAATGTGAGAACATAAATTTAGTAGTTCATCTACTGCTCCTTTTGTATAAGCGGTAAGTTCTCCCTCAATAGAGTGGACTGTAGTCATTCGTTTACGAATGGAATCAAAAGGTTGTTCCAATAAACGAGGATACCTATTTTCCAAATCTTCTTGTTCAATTCCAAAATGTTTTGCTAAGAAAATAAGTGCACCTTCTGTTGGATCGCCAATAATAGATGCTTCTTTATTTGGATCTAAAGCTGCATCATTGCATAAAGCACTTGCATATAAAATTTCTTTATAGCTCTCTTGATCTTTTATACTTAAATTAGACAGAGAAGAATTTCCTACTTTTTCTAAATCATCGTTATTCACAATAGAAGTTACTACCATACGATTTTGAGTTAAAGTTCCTGTTTTATCAGAACAAATAACGGTACTACTTCCTAGCGTTTCAACAGCAGGAAGTGTTCTCATTAATGCATTTTCTTTTACCATACGTTTTACTCCAAGAGCCATAACAATGGTAGCCGTAGCAGGAAGCCCCTCTGGAATAATAGAAATTGCAAGAGAAATTGCTGTCATAAATAATGGTAAGATAGGTTTTTGGTGAAGCAGTCCGAACGCCAAAAATGATAAAACATATAATTAATCCAACAATACTTAATGTCTTACCAACTGCAGTTAATTTTCGCTTTAGAGGAGTATCAAAATTATTTTCCTCATTTAACATACTAGCGATATGACCCACTTGTGTGTCCATGCCAGTAGCAACGACAACACCAATTCCTCTTCCATAAGTAACAAAAGAAGAACGATAAGCCATATTGATTCGATCCGATACAGTTTGGTTGGAAGGCAAAACAATGGTTGCATCTTTTTCAACGGGAACGGACTCACCAGTTAAAGCAGATTCTTGAACTTTTAGACTAGAAGAATGGATCAGTCTTAAATCAGCAGGAATCATATTTCCAGCTTCCAATAAAACAATATCTCCAGGGACTAAATCACTTGCTGGAATAAGATAATCTTTTTTTTCTCGAAATACATGGCAAGTAGGTCCACTCATACTTTTTAACGCTTCTATAGATGCTTCTGCTTTTCTTTCTTGGATGATACTAATTGTTGCATTTAATAAAACAATAAATAAAATGACATAGGATTCAATCTGTTCCTTCAAAATGAATGAAAGAAAGGATGCAAAAATTAAGATTAAAATCATAGGATCTTTTAATTCCTCAAGAATAAGCTGAAAGATAGTACGTCTAGGTTTTGATTTTAATTCATTGGCGCCATATTTTTTTAATCTTTTTTGAACATTACTTTCAGTAAGACCATCTTCTGAAGTATGAAGCAAATTTAAAGTTTTATCAATCGAGATAGAATGCCAGCTATTTTGTATTTTTTTATTTTCATAAGAGTCCAAATAAAAACCACCTTTCATTATTCGAAATTTAGCATAAGAAAATAGAAATAAAAGTTAATTTAAAGTAAAACGAAAGCTATTATTCCTTTTTATTTTATGCTATAATAAACAATAGATTTAATTTGTAGTTATAAATATAATAATTTATTATTTCCAAAAAATGAAAATGTATCAAGAAATAAAAACAAAAATAGAAGGTGAAGAAAATGGCAGAAGTGGATGGACTAAAAGAAAGAAGAGATGACAAAGAATTTGTGTTAGAAGAATTAAAAAAGAATCCAAGTATGCTAGAATTTGCAAGTGAAAGGCTAAAAGATGATGAAGAAGTTGTAAGAGTTGCAATTTTAGGAGATGGAGGAGCTTTAGAATTTGCGAGTGACCGCTTAAAAGATAACAAGGAAATGGTGCTACAAGCAGTAAAAGAAGTAGGATGGGTTATTTGCTATGCAAGTGACAGATTAAAATCAGATAAAGAAATAATATTAAATGGTGTAAAGGTAAATGGACAAGTGCTTTATTATGCAGATACAGCTTTAAGAGATGATCGAGAAGTTGTTTTAGAAGCAGTAAAAAATAAAGGATTAATATTAAAATATGCAAGTAAAAGACTAAGAGCAGATAAAGAAATTGCAGTAGAAGCAATTAAGCAAGATAAAAGGGCTTTTAGCTTTATTGTACCGGAATTAAAACAAGAAGAAGAAATAAAAAAGCTAATGGAATAGGGGATAAAATCTTATGTATGGAGAACAATTTAATCAGCTAGTAAAAGAAATAGGAAAAGAAACAGGAATCAAAGTAGAGGAATTATCTTATGGGTATTTACTTAAATTAACAAAAGGAAAAAAGAAGCATTATATTATCGGGTACAAATTCGACTTGAATTCACAAGCTTCTGGTAATATCGCAAAGGACAAATATTCTACTTATGTTATTTTAAAAGAAGAAAAGATTCCTGTAGTAGAATATAAAGCATTATTTCATCCAATAAGACGTGCAAAATATCAAAATGAAAATACAGAAAAAGAAATTTATGAGTATTTTGAAAAGAATCATAATCGTTTAGTAATTAAACCGAATAACGGTCAGGAAGGAATAGGGGTTTCTCTTTGTAAGCAGAAAGAAGAATTAATTCCTATAATTGAAAAATTATTTCAAGATAATAATACACTTGTAATGTGCCCGTTTTACGAAATTGAAACAGAATATCGAACGATTTATTTAGATGGGAAATGTATGTTAACATATGGCAAGAAGATACCTTATATTATAGGGGATGGAATTCATTCTATTGAAGAACTGATTCGTAAAAATGATAGGATAAAAATAGAAAAAATAAAAGACGAAACAAAACAAGAGATTGATTTTAAAAGAGTTCCAAAACTTCAAGAAAAGGTTGAGATATTGTGGAAACATAATTTAAGTGGTGGAGCGATTCCAGAAATAATACAAAATAAAGAATTAGAAAAGCGAATCCATCAAATTGTAAAACAAACAGCAAAAGCATTAAACTTAAGATTTGCAAGTATTGATGTGATTCAAACAAAAACAGGAGAACTATATGTATTAGAAGTAAACTCTGGGATTTTTATGAAAAATTTTATGGAAGAATATCAAAATGGCTATCAAATAGCAAAGAAAATTTATAAAAAAGCAATTAAAAATGCCTTTCATAAAAGTTAGGCATTTTTATATTATTAATATATTGTTAAAAAATTGTATAACCAGATTTTTGAAAGGTTTGAATGAACCAGTCTTAATATTCTATTCATATAATAAAGTTATTTTTCGATTTTTTACTTCAATAAATTTTTCATCCTTTAAGGTTTTTAATTCACGGAACATTGCAGATCGATTTACTCCAAGATAGTCGGCTAAGTCTTTTAAAGAGAAAGGTAGTTCAATGGAATAATATCGATTTTTTTTTCGTTCAATATCGAAATATTCCAATAATTTTTCACGAATTTGTTTTTTTTCTAATACACGAATTCTTTCATTCTTTTCTTTTAATTTTATATTAATAATATCAAATAAATTGGTAAGAAAGATATTAAAATAACTGTGTTTGATATTTCGGGGGTTGAATAATTTGTCATAATCGATTACTAAGACTCTTGTATTTTGTTTCGCGATGATTTCATAATTTTCATTATTGGTTAAAGAAATATTAGTACCAAATACACTATCCTTTGTTAAATTTTCAATAATGATTTCATTTCCGTTATATTCAATATTTTTAATTTGAGCATATCCATCTAAGATAATACCAATAATATTTTCACTTTTTATTGTAGGTAGTATTTCTTGATTTTTATTAAAATCGTAAATATGTACTCCCAATAAAACATATAATTTATTTATTTGAAATTTTGTTATTCCCTCAAAAGGGCTATTCATAAGCATCACCTAAGAGGATTGTAACAAAAAAAAGAAAAAGGTGCAAGTGCAACTTGTATATTATTTTTTCTATTAATAAAATTGAGTCAAATAAAAATGAGGGAGGAACAAAAGAAATGAAAATCGTAAAAAGGGATGGACATATTGTGGACTACGATCCAGAGAAAATCAGAATCGCAATAGGAAAAGCAAATAATGAAGTAAGAGGAAAAGAAAAAGCAACCAAAGAAGAGATTAAAGAGATCATTCATTATATTGAAGATTTAAATAAAAAAAGAATTTTAGTAGAAGATATTCAAGATATTATCGAAGAAAAACTAATGGAATTTGATAAATATCAATTAGCAAAAAAATATATTACTTATCGATATACTAGAGAATTAGTAAGAAAAGCAAATACAACAGATCAAAGTATAAAAGAATTAATCGAAGGAGAAAATGAATATTGGAATAATGAAAATTCGAATAAAAATGCAGAAGTAGTAACAACACAAAGAGATTATTTAGCAGGTATTACAAGTACAGATATTACAAGAAGATTCTTACTTCCAGAAGAAATCGTAAAAGCACATGATGAGGGAATTATTCATTTTCATGATGCAGATTATTTTGCGCAAAATGCTTTGCATAACTGTGAATTGATTAACTTAGATGATATGCTACAAAACGGAACTGTAATTAATGGAGTTATGATTGAAAAACCACATCGTTTTATTACAGCAGCTACGATTGCAACACAAATTATATTAGCTGTTACATCATCCAGTTATGGAGGAGCAACAGTTTCACTTTCTCATTTAGCACCATTTGTTAGACTAAGTTATGAAAAATATTATAAAAAATATAAAGATAGAAAATTATCAAAAGAAGAATGCGAAAAGTTTGCAATGCAAGATACGAAAAAAGAAGTAGAAGATGGTGTTCAAACATTTAATTATCAAGTAAATTCCATGACAAATACAAACGGACAAGCCCCATTTTTATCTGTTAATATGTATCTAGGAGAAACAGAAGAATACAAAGATGAATTAGCTTTGATTATAGAAGAATTCCTAAAACAAAGAATTTTAGGTTTTAAGAATGAAAAAGGAGTGTATATTACGCCAGCTTTTCCAAAACTTTTATATATTTTGGAAGAAGATAATATTCATGAAGACAGTAAATACTGGTATTTAACAAAATTAGCAGCAGAATGTACAGCAAAACGAATGGTTCCAGATTATATTTCTGAAAAAGTAATGAAAGAATTAAAAAAGAATGAATTTGGAGATGGAGAATGTTATCCTTGTATGGGATGTAGATCTTTTTTAACACCAGATAGAACAATGAGCCGTGGAAATATTGCAAAAGCAAAAAATTACGTAGAAGGGAAAGGAAAATATTACGGAAGATTTAATCAAGGTGTTGTAACAATTAATTTACCAGATGTTGCATTATCATCAGAAGGAGACATGGATAAGTTCTGGAAAATCTTTGATGAAAGATTAGAATTATGCCATAAAGCATTACAAATTAGACATAAAAGATTAAGTAATGCAACAAGTGATGTAGCGCCAATTCTATGGCAACATGGAGCCTTAGCAAGATTAGAAAAAGGAGAATCCATCCATGAATTATTACACCATGGTTATTCTACAATATCATTGGGATATGCAGGATTATATGAATGTGTAAAATATATGACAGGACATTCTCATACGGATAATGGAGAAGGAAAAGAATTTGGATTAAAAGTAATGAAACACTTAAATGATGCAACAAAAAAATGGAAAAAAGAAGAAGATATCGATTATTCTGTTTATGGGACACCAATTGAATCAACAACTTATAAATTTGCTAAATGCTTAAAAGCAAGATTTGGAACAATAAAAGGAATCACAGATAGAAACTATATTACGAATTCTTATCATGTTCCTGTATTTGAAGAAATAGATGCATTTTCTAAATTAAAATTTGAAAGTGAATTCCAAAGATTAAGTCCAGGAGGTGCAATCTCATATGTAGAAACACCAAACTTACAAAATAATTTAGAATCCATTATAGAAATTATTAAATTTATTTATGATAATATTATGTATGCAGAACTTAATACAAAATCAGATTATTGTCAAAAATGTGGATACACAGGAGAAATTTTAATTGATGATAATCTAGAATGGTATTGTCCAAATTGTGGAAATAGAGATCACAATACACTAAATGTAGCAAGACGTACATGTGGATATATTGGTACTAACTTTTGGAATAAAGGAAGAACGGAAGAAATAAAAGAAAGAGTTTTACATATTGATAATAAGGTGGCGGAATAAAATGAGATATAATTTAATTCGAAAAATGGATATATCAAATGGACCAGGAGTTAGAGTATCTATTTTCATGCAAGGATGTCCATTTCATTGTAAAAAATGTTTTAATCCAGAAACATGGGATTTTAATGCTGGAGAGGAATTTACAAAAGACACAATTGATAAAGTATTAAATTTATGTGATAAAGATCATATAAAAGGATTATCGATATTAGGAGGAGAGCCTATGGCTCCAGCTAATATTGAAGGAACAACAAAGCTTGCAAAAGCATTTAAAGAAAAATATCCGAATAAGAATCTATGGACATGGTCTGGTTTTCGATTCGAAGATTTAAAAGATAAAGAAGTTTTAAATTATGTAGATGTTTTAGTAGATGGAACTTATAAAGATGAATTAAATGATCCTACTCTTAAGTGGAAAGGATCTGCAAATCAAAGAGTAATTAATGTGCAAGAGAGCATGAAAGAAGGTCAAGTAGTATTATTTAATAATTAAAAAGAGGAACATAAAAAGAAGAGTAGTTTTGTTACTTTTCTTTTTATGTTATAAATGCTTTTTTATTCAATGGAAAACAAGAGTGATACCTAGATACAAGTTTATTTTTGATTGAATATTATATAATAGTTGCCAAAAGAAGAATACCAATATTGTCTTGGTAAATTTGATCAAACTGAGATAGAGGTAAAGGACTTTTTCCAATACCTGCTTCTATTGTAAAACCAGGTTTATTATAATTTAATAAAAACCAATCTTTAAAACCTGCGAAACTAGAATTATAGGGAACATTTGCTAAGTGATATCCACTTATTTGAGCGAATTTGAGACCAATATCGTATCCTTCAAAAGGGCAGATATCTTGAAAATTCCAATAAATTTCTTGCCCTTGTGTATGGTAAGCAATAACAAGTCTGAAATTATGAGAACATGTAAAATTATATATTGCTAAAGATTCTGGTTCCGTTAAAGGAGAAGCACCTACAAAATCTCTCGGAGCAGGTTTAGTAAATCCTTGCTTATATTTTATTTTTTTTGCTGTTTCCCAGCCGGCAGGAAATTGTAGGTTTAAATCCACACCATTTATATTTGCTTTCCAACCATAAGGAAAAGGAATATCTGGATAAGCTTGTGAAATAGAGAAGCACTTTTGATAAGCGGAAGTATTTTTGAAAGAAGGATCTGTTAGAAGAGTTACACCATCCGGATTTACCATGGGAACAAGATAAATGGTTACACGATTAAAAATGTCTTTTGCAGAAATGCCATAGATAGTTTGATTATTTTGATAGGCAATACAAAATTCTTCAAGAAATTTCATTAAAAGTAAGCTTGTAATCCATTCGTTAGCGTGGTAAGAAGCGGAATAAAATACTTTCCTTTTTCCTTTTCCAATTTTGATAAGATAAATATCTTTGGATAATACACTTTTCCCAATAGAATGAACTTGAAGAAAAGGATAATTTGAAGAAAGAGAAGATAAGTTCTGTTTTAGAATAGAAAAAGAATATGGAATTGTTTCATTAATGATTTTCATAAGATCACCTCATTTATAAATATGTATGAAGAAAAATAAAGATCCCTTTTTATAGTGAAATATAGAAAATATTAAATAGAAAAGTATTGAAAAATAAAAAAATAATGGTATAATACAAGAAAAAATGTTCGCAAGGTGGAGGAAGACATGTTTTCATATATAAAAGGGATATTAGAAATAAAGTCAAGTAATTTTATTGTAGTAGATGTAAATGGAATTGGATTTAAAATTTTTATGCCACTTACATCCATTCAAAAACTAGAAGAAACTGGGAAAACAGTTAAAATATATACCTATATGCAAGTAAAAGAAGATGATATTAGTTTATATGGTTTTACAACAAATGAAGAGTTAAGAATGTTTGAGCTATTAATTTCCGTAAGTGGAATTGGTGCAAAATCTGCCATTACGATGCTTTCATCTGTAACACCATCAAAGTTTGCATTAGCAGTTATTTCAAATGATGTAAAAAGTTTAACAAAAATACCAGGGATTGGTGCAAAATCTGCACAAAGAATTATTTTGGAATTAAAGGATAAATTAAAAACAGAAGAATCAATTTCAAAAATAGAAGATGTGACAGGAATGCAAGGAAATGTAGTACAAAGCGAAAACAAATCAGAAGCGATACAAGCCTTACAAGTATTGGGATATACTAAATTCGAAATAGAGGAAGTATTGGCTAAGATTGATATGCAAAATAAAAATGTAGAAGAAATTATTAGAAATGCTTTAGGATACTTAGGAAGATAAAAAATTAAAAGAGGAGGAAAGAAGAGAAACATATGGAATTTAACGAACCTTTAGCCTATAGAATGAGACCAAAAACGTTAGAAGAATATGTAGGGCAAGAACATATTTTAGGAAAAGATAAAATATTATATCGAACAATTAAGGCGGATCGTTTATCTAGTATTATTTTATTTGGTCCTCCTGGATGTGGAAAAACATCTTTAGCAAGAGTCATTAGTGAAACAACAAAATATAAATTTTATAAAATAAATGCAGTAACTTCTGGAGTAGCAGATATTAAAAAGGTAATAGAAGAAACTCAAAATCGAATGTTTAATCCAGCGGGAAAAAGTATTTTATTTATTGATGAGATTCATCGTTTTAATAAATTACAGCAGGATGCACTTTTACCATTTGTAGAAAATGGTACTGTGATTTTGATAGGAGCTACAACAGAAAATCCATATTTTGAGGTAAATAAAGCTTTAATTTCAAGATCAATGGTGTTTAAGCTATCTCCATTAACAGAAGAAAATATTTATCAAGTATTAAAAATGGCATTAAAAAGAGAAGATGGGTTGGGAAGTTACCAAATAAAGATAGAAGACGATACGTTAAGAAAAATAGCGGAAGTGTCTGGTGGAGACGTGAGAACAGCGTTAAACGGATTAGAAATAGCAGTATTAACAACCCAAATGGATTCCGATGGTATGATTCATATTACGCCAGAGATAGCAGCAGAAAGTATTCAAAGTCGTAAAGCGATATTTGATAAAAAGGGAGATAGCCATTATGATAACATAAGCGCATTTATAAAGTCGATGAGAGGAAGCGATCCAGATGCCGCTATATTTTATTTAGCAAGAGCAATTCAGGGTGGAGAAGATCCAGTTTTTTTAGCAAGAAGGATTGTAATTGCGGCATCAGAAGATGTTGGAATGGCAAATCCAAATGCATTAGTAGTAGCTAATGCTGCTATGCAAGCAGTGCATATGATTGGAATGCCTGAAGCTAGAATTATTCTAGCAGAGGCTGCAGTATATGTTGCTTGCTCAAAAAAATCAAATGCTTCTTATTTAGCAATCAATAAAGCACTTGAGGATGTTGAGCAGAAAGATACAGGAGAAATTCCAATGCATATTCGAAATGCTCCGGTAGAAGGAATGGAAGCTCTCGGATATCATGAAGGATATTTATATCCACATGATTTTCCAGGGCATGTTGTAGAGCAACAGTATTTGCCAGATAAGATGGTTGGAACGGTATATTATAAAAAAGATGATACAGTAGAATAAGATAGGAACCTAAGGATCCTATCTTTTTTGAATTAGAGAGGATTTAGAGTAGTAGGATTTTTTTAAAAGTAGATTGATAATTTAAATTAGATGAAAACTATACTTTTATTATAGAATCGAAGATAAAAGGTCATACTAAATGATAAATCTATTTTTGATATAGGATTTTAGGTAGAATGAAGAAAAATATTGAAACAATATGTAGAATTATGATATAAAATAAAAATCTTGATGAATGTGGAGGTTTTTATGAAGTATAGTGTTAATAAATTTTATGAGATAGAAAAAGAAAAATGGAAGTTTAAAAATGAAGAATACGTATTAGAAATTGCTAAGTTTTTTGATAAAGCAAGTCAGATAAAAGATCAAGAATTACAAGAAAGCATTATTGTACAAATGCTAAAGTGCGATCGTTTATTAACAGAATTATCAGAAAAAATGTTTCAAGAATGTTATATGCATGGATTAAGAAAAGCAAAAAGAATCAAAGGGTATACTTTTTTTTAGTAAAAGAGCGAAAAAGAAAAATAGAAAAAAGGTAGCTACTATCATTTTAACTAGGTATAAAATGCGAAAAAAAACAAAAAATATAAATATCATGAAAAAACAAATAATAATTGGAATTATGGCAGGAGTAATAAGTGGATTTTTCGCATCCGGTGGAGGGATGATTTTAGTGCCGGCATTTGTATATTTGCTAAATATGGGAGAGCAAAAAGCAAGAGCAACATCTATTATGGCAATTTTACCAATGGTAATTGTAAGTAGTATTTTTTATATGAAGTCGGATTATATTAATTGGAGTGTTGCATTGTATTGTGCAGCAGGAGGAATCATTGGGGGAATAATAGGTGCCAAATTACTGAAAAAATTACCGGACAAAATATTAAAAATAATTTTTATTCTTTTTTTAATTTATTCTTCTGTAAAAATGATATTCTTTTAAAAGCAGGTGAAAAAATGCTAGAAATTGTAACAGGAATTATTGCTGGAATGGTATCTGGAATTGGTATGGGGGGAGGAACCATATTAATTTTAATATTAAGTTTATTTTACGGAATGGATCAACATGTTGCACAAGCTAGCAATCTAATTTTTTTTATTCCAACTTCAATTGCAGCCATTTATATTAATATAAAACAGAAAATGATTGATTTTAAAATTGCATTATTAATAGGGGGGATAGGAAGTATTGGAGCGCTTTTAGGATCCTATCTTTCAAAGCAAATTGATTCCAATCTTTTAAGAAAATGTTTTGGTGTTTTTTTAGCGATCATTGCAATTCATGAAATATATTCCTATGTAAAAATGTATATTTATGCAAAAAAAAGAGACAATATAGATAATAAAGAAATAAAAGATAGGAGGAATTGATATATGAAATTTATGAAAGGAATTGTTATTGGAGGGTTAGTATCCGCTGGAATCATGATGATGTATAAAGATGAATTACAAAATATGAACAAGAAAAAAATGATGAAAAAAGGAAAACAATTTATGAAAAAAATGGGAATGATTTAAACATTCCCATTTTTTATTGCTCTTATAGTGTATATAATTTAGAAAGTTTTACGATTATTTTTCTTCACAAGTTTCTCGGTCACAAGGATAATCTTTTTTGCAAGTATAGCAATCACAACAATCTAAATCCTCACCTTTTAAGCAGCAACCATCATGTTCACATTTTGCACAAATTTTTACATGTTTTACACGATTTACCCATATTTGAATTTCATATACTCTATTGTGACAAAGAGGACCAAAGACGAATTCTCCATTTTCATCTGTAAAAGTATGAGAAACTGGTTTTCTTTCTTCTTTTCCATGATCACAAACAACCTCAATTAGTTTTACAACAGCATCACAAACAGGATCTTTGTAACAATCTCTAATGATACCATAGATAACATTACGATTGTCTTCTGGTAAAACAATGTCTAAGTCGAATTGTTTGCCACATTCAATAGCTCCATCAATGTCAACAATAGGACATACATTTTTATCATATTCCATAATAATTCATCCTTTCTTTAAGCTTTCGCTTAATATATCATATGTAAAACGAAAAGAAATGTTATAAAATTAGTAGAAAAACATAAAATGATGCTATATAATAGAAGGATAGAAAGGGAGGAAGAAAGGTGGATACAAGACCAATAGGAATATTTGATTCTGGAGTAGGAGGATTAACGGTACTTACAGAATTAAGAAAGAAGTTACCAAATGAAAATTATATATATATAGGAGACACAAAAAGATTTCCTTATGGGAGCAAATCGAAAGAAACAATTATTCAAATTTCAAAAAGAATAGTGGATACCTTAATTTCAAAAAAGGTAAAGTTAATTGTAATCGCTTGTGGAACAGCCACAAGTCAAGCATTAGAAGAGCTAAAACAAATTTATAACATTCCAATTATCGGAATTATAGAACCAACAGTGGAAAATCAAATGAATGAAAAAGTAAAGAAAGTAGGAGTTATTGCAACGAGAGGAACAATAAGAAGTAAGGTGTGGGAAACTACAATTTGCAAGAAAAATCCTTCCATTGCAATTTTATCAAAAGAAACACCATTATTAGCTCCAATGGCAGAAGAGGGCTGGATAGATAATGAAGTTGCAAGAAGTGCAATTAAAGAATATATGAAAGACTGGAAGGAAGAAAATTTAGATGCACTTATTTTAGGTTGTACTCACTATCCTTTATTTGAGAAATTATTAAGAAAAGAGTTGGGAGACACAATTAAAATTATTAATACAGGAAAAGAAATTGCAAAATCTTTAGAACAATATTTGAAAGAAAACGATTTAAAAAACGAAGGAATAGGAACAGAAGAAATCTATTTAACGGATACGGAATCAAATTTCTTAAATGTAGCAAAGCAGTTATTTCATAAAGAAATAAAAATTCAAAAAATAGATCTTTAGAAAAAAGGTAATATCCTCCAATAATATGCATACAATTAACTAGCATGAATTTGGAGGATATTTATATGTTTTTAGTTTTTCATAAAGCAAAAATATATTCATATGCAATTGCTGTTTTTACTGTAATTGTTTTATTTTTAGTAGCAACAAGTAAACCATTTGAAGAAACAGTACAAACAAGTAGTAATCCATCAAGAAAATTACCAATATATGCGGTAGAAACAGAAGAGAAAAAAGTTGCTTTTACAATGAACTGTGCATGGAATGCAGATGATATAGAGTCTATTTTGGAAACATTAAAGAAATGCAATATAAAGATTACATTTTTTTTAGTGGGAGATTGGGTGGATAAATATCCAGAAGCAGTAAAGAAGATTCAGGAAAACGGACACGAGATTGCAAATCATTCTGATTCTCATCCACATGTGAATGAATTAAATCTAGAAAAAAATAAACAAGAAATAGAAGAGTGTAGTAAAAAGATTGAAGAGATTACGGGAATAAAACCTAGTTTATATCGAGGACCATATGGAGAATATAATGACACGGTAATTTCCGCAGCAGAAAGTTTAAATTATAAGACAATACAATGGTCTTTAGATACATTAGACTATTCTGGATTAACAGGAGATCAGATGTGGAACAGGCTGGATAGTAAAATAAAACCGGGAGACATTATATTAAGTCATAATGGAACGAAACATACATCAGACTCACTAGAAATGCTATTAACGAAGATTCAAGAAAAAGGATATCAGATCGTAAAAGTATCGGATTTAATTTATCCGGACAATAGTATAATTGACATAAATGGTGTTCAAAAAAGACAAAAATAGCAAAAATTAACTTTTTATGTAGACAAAACCAAAAAAAGGTAGTATAATAAGTACATACGGTGAATTTGAAAGCGAAAAAAATAACTGTTAGAGAAAAACAATAGATAAAGAAAAGAATATAGGAGGAAAAGAAATTGATTACGAATTATTCAGATAATAACCATTTGGTATTAGTGGGAAAAATTACAAGTGATAAGAGATTTAGTCATGAAATATATGGAGAAACATTCTATATATTTGACTTAGAAGTACCACGTTTAAGTGGAAATGCAGATATAATACCAATTACAATTTCAGAAAGATTAATCACAAGTGAAGAACTTACAATCGGAAAAAAAGTATTAATTGAAGGACAATTTAGATCTTACAATAGCTATGAGAATGAAAAGAATCGTTTGATTTTAACTGTATTTGCAAAAGATATTAAATTTGAAGATGAAGAAGTAGTAGAGAATGAAGAAGGAAAAGAAAAGATTTCAAACGAAGTTACATTAATTGGATATATTTGCAAAAAGCCAATTTATCGTCAAACTCCATTTGGAAGAGAAATATCAGATATTTTATTAGCAGTTAATCGTGCTTATAACAAATCTGATTATATTCCAGCAATTGCATGGGGACGTAATGCTAGATTTTGCCAAAACATTGAAGTAGGAACGAAAGTAAAAATTACAGGTAGAGTACAATCTAGAAGTTATGAAAAGAAATTTGAAGATGGAACAGTAGAAACTAGAGTAGCATATGAAGTATCTATCGGTAGTCTAGAGATTATTGAGGAAGAAGAAGAGAAAAAAGAAGAAGTTGTAAAAAACGAAGAAGCAATGTAAAAAAAGAGTAAATGATAATAGAAAAAAGAGATTAAAAAGTCTATGCTTTTTAATCTTTTTTTGATATAATAAAATCGCAAAAAAGGAGAAAAAAGGAGACGGAAAATGGACAAAAAAACAAGCACAAAATTTAATGTATTAGCGATTCTTATTCTTATTATTTTAGGAGTTTCACTTACTCCAATCACTTTTCAAAATGATACATTCTATACTGTAAAAATAGGTGAACATATTGTAAATACTGGAGAAATTGATGGAAAAGATCCATTTTCTTGGCATTCTGATCTAGATTATACATATCCACATTGGTTATACGATGTTATTAATTATTATATATATCAATTAGGTGGATGGACAGGTATATATATAACTACAATGATTTTAGCATGTATATTGGCAATTAGTATTTATGTAACGAATGTAAAATTAAGCAAAAATCATTTTATTTCTTTATTGCTAACTGTTGGAGTTATGTATTTTATGAAAGCATATATTACAGCAAGGGCACAATTAGTAACTTTTATTCTTTTTGTACTAACTATTTATTTAATAGAAAAATTTTTGGAGAAGCGCAAGCTAAAATATGCGATACCACTTATTATTATTCCGATTATAATTGCTAACATTCATTTAGCAGTATGGCCTTTCTATTTTGTTTTATATATTCCTTATATTGCAGAGTATATTGTATGTGCTGTGGTAGATGCAGATATTATTTTGCGATTAAAGATTTTATGGAATCGAATTTGTATTCATATAGGTAAGAAGAGTAAACGAGAACAACATGAAGAAGAAATAATAGAAATAAAAAAGAAGATTGAAAGAATAAAGATAAAACGTGAAGCAAATAGAGCGAACCCATATAAAATTAAAATAGAAAGAAATAAAAATATTAAATATTTAGTGTTAATTTTATTAATATGTTTCTTTACAGGTTTATGTACACCATTAGGAACAACACCATATACATATTTAGTAGATACAATGCAAGGAGATTCAACAAGTTATATTAATGAACATTTGCCATTAGTCTTATTCGAGAAAAAGGATATTTTATGTATCATAGGGGCAATTATTGCAATGATTATGCTACTTAATATAAAAGTAAAATTAAGAGATTTATTTTTCTTAGGAGGACTAATTATATTAGCATTAATGTCTCGAAGACAAGTGTCTATGTTTTTACTAATAGGAGTTTTTGTAATAAATCGATTGATTAATATATTTTTAGATGAATATCGTGGACAAGAAGAAATGAAACAAATAGCAAAATTTATGACTTCATGTATTGGTAGCATTTTGAGTGTAAGTCTTATTTTACTACTGGGAACGAAGTTAGTAAAGCCAAGAATAGAAGCAAAAGATACCTTTATTGATGAGAGTACTTATCCAGTAGCTGCATGTGATTTTATTTTAGAGAATGTTGATCTGCAAAATATGAGAATTTATAATGAGTATAATTATGGAAGTTACATGTTATATCGAGACATTCCAGTATTTATTGATTCAAGAGCAGATTTATATACTCCAGAATTTAATCCAGGAGTGGACATTTTTACAGATTTTATTAATATTTCGAATATTAGTACGTATTATGAAAATAAATTTGAAGAATACAAAATTACTCATGTAATTGTTTATAAGAATGCAAAATTAAATATGTTTTTATCAAGAGATGAAAATTATAAAAAACTATATTCCGATGATCATTTTGTTTTTTATGAGAGATTATCAGAGACTCAGAAAGTAGAGGAATCGAATGGAGAAAAATAAAAAAAAGAAATTAATAATAATAATAGGAATCATTCTTTTCTTAATTGTAATCGATCAAGTTACAAAAATTGTATTTTATCAAGATATGCAAGTAATACCAAATGTATTAAAATTTACAAAAGTACAAAATACAGGAGGTGCTTTTGGAGTAGGACAAAATAGTACCTTAACGTTTATTATTACTAATATTATAGTATTAGGTATTATAATTCGTTTTATGATGGTACAACAAGAACAAATTGATAAAAAAACGTATTTTGCATTGTGTCTTATTATTGCTGGTGGAGTAGGGAATTTAATCGATAGAATTGTAAGAGGTTATGTAGTGGACTTTATCGATTTTTCACAAGTAATAAAATTTCCAGTGTTTAATATAGCAGATTGCTATATTGTAATTGGTTGGATTATGTTAGCTGCTTGTTTTGCAGCATATACTTATCATGCAAGTAAAAAAAGAGGAGAAAAAATTGAAAAAATATAAGATAGAAGAAATACAAAATCATATTAGATTAGATAAGGCAATTAGTGAATTAAATTCTGATTTATCAAGAATGATGATACAAAAATTAATTGAAGAAGAAAAAATATTAGTAAATGGAAAAAAAGAAAAAGCTTCTTATAAAGTAAAAATTGGGGATGAAATTGAAGTTCAAGAAATAGAGCTAAAAGAGGTGGAAATCAAGCCACAGGATATTCCTTTGGATGTACTTTATGAAGATCAAGATATTATTGTTGTAAATAAGGCAAAAGGAATGGTAGTTCATCCTGCAAATGGAAATTTAGAAGGAACTTTAGTAAATGCGCTAATGGCAAGATGTAAAGATAGTTTATCCGGAATTGGAGGAGAGATAAGACCGGGAATTGTACATAGACTAGATAAAGATACTTCCGGTGTATTATTAGTTGCAAAAAACGATAAAGCACATATTGAATTGAGTAATCAAATTAAAAATAGAGAAGTAAAAAAAATATATTATGCTTTGGTTCGAGGAAATCTTAAAGATGATGAAGCAACAATTGATATGCCAATTGCAAGAAGCAAAAAAGATAGAAAGAAAATGGCAGTAGATAAAGATGGGAAAAATGCAATTACTCATTTTAAAGTAATAGAAAGATTTCAAAATTATACTTTAGTAGAGGTAAAAATAGAAACAGGTAGAACACACCAAATTAGAGTTCATTTATCTTATATTGGATATCCAATTGTAGGAGATGAAGTGTATTCAAATGGAAAAAATCCTTTTGGTGTGAAGGGACAAATGTTGCATGCAAAAAGTTTAGAGTTTTCACATCCTATCATAGGGAAAAGAATGAAAATAGAAGCACCAATTCCTAAATATTTTAACGATATTTTAAAAGAATTAAGAGGATAGAAAGAAGTTTTTGTAGAGATATGGTTAATTCTTCAGACTAAAAGTAAGTAAAATAAAAATGACTAAAAAATCAAATCCGGCACATAGAGTACCGGATAATCTATATAAACTTTTTACACCATTAAAAACAGCATAAAAAGAAGGATAAAATCGAAATAAATATCTTTAATCATATCATATGCAAAAATGTCAAAGATGATACAGATGAAAAATATCCATACAAGGAAAAAAATAGCAAAATAAAGTGAAAATTTAAAGTTATAAATGAAAAACCGCAGTGAAATATAAATGATAACAAGGAGAAAAAATGGAAGATAACGTAATAAGAATACAAAAATATTTAGCAAATAATCGGTGTGGCATCTAGAAGAAAATGCGAGCAAGATATTCTAGCAGGAAAAGTAAAAGTAAACCGGAATTATTGTAACAGAGCTGGGCCAAAAGATAGATCCACAAAAAGATAAAGTAGAATGGAATGGGAAGTGGATAAAAAATAGAGAAAAGAAAAAAATATATATTTTATTAAATAAACCAATAGGATATGTAACTACAGTTTCAGATCAATTTAAAAGAGATACAGTAATAGATTTAATAAAAGGAGTAGGAGAAAGATTAGTACCAGTAGGAAGACTGGATATGTATACATCTGGAGCTCTTATTTTAAGTAATGATGGGGAATTTATTCATTATATTACACATCCAAGTCACGAGGTTACAAAAACGTATCAAGTAACATTAAAAGGATGTGTACAAGAAGATGATGTAAAAAAATTACAAGAAGGTGTTGATATTGGTGGCTATATAACAAAACCAGCAGAGGTTAAAATACTGAAAATAGATAAAGAAAAGAAAATTTCTAGAATTTCTATTGTAATACACGAAGGAAAGAATAGACAGGTTAGAAAAATGTGTGAGGCAATTCAAAAAACAGTAATTGCATTGCATCGAAGCAAAATTGGAAATATTGAGGTAAAACCATTAAAAATAGGAGAATATCGTTATTTAACAGAAAAAGAAGTGCAATCTTTAAAAAAAGCAACAAAATGAATTGCGATATAAAAGGAATAAGGATATAATAAGATAGATACATAAGAAAAAAGGAGAAAGTACAAATGAAATGTAAAAAGATAATACCAATAGATCCAAATCTACAGGAAAACATGATTGTAGATGGGAAAGTAAAAAGTATTCAACCATATGGAGCTTTTATCGAAATGAAAGGAGGAGCAGTTGGCTTATTACATATTGAAGATATTTCGGTAGCAAGAATAAAAAGTCCATATGAAAGATTTGAAATTGGTCAAGAAATTAAAGTGAAAGTAAAAGAGATTGATCGTATTAATAACAAGCTAATGTTTAGCTATAAGGAATTGCTGGGAACTTGGGAAGAGAATGCAAAACAATTTCAAGAAGGAACAAGAGTAAATGGTATAGTAAGAGATATAGAGAAAAACAAAAATGGAATCTTTATCGAGTTAAAGCCAAATTTAGTAGGAATGGCAGAATATAAAGAGAATATGCAGTACGGAGAAGAAGTGGAAGTTTATATTAAAAAAATTGTTCCAGAAAAGAAAAAAGTAAAATTGATTATTTGTTAAATAAAATAGAGGAATCTCTTATATAGGCTTGACAGCAAGTAAAATTTTAATATAATGGTAGTAAGAAAAAAAGGAGGAGAAGAAATGGTAGAAGATAGCGAAATTAAAGCAGAAGTATCACCATTTGCAATAAGAGAAGGAGAAATAAAAACATTTGATGGTAAAGATGGATATGTTTCTATGAATCAGATTATACATAAGATTAATTTGGGACATATTAATGATTTACATTTTAAAATATTAGAAATTGTAAACGAGTTTGAATTTATTACATCAAGACAACTGTTTCAAATTCTAGTTTGGAAAGGATTAGATCCTAAATCCCAAGATAAATTGAATAAAAAACTAGAACAATTAGTAAAATCAAAAATTTTAACAAGATATTATTTTAATTCAGAAGAAGGAAAAGGAATTTATCGTATATATTGTCTCGAGAAAATGGGAAAATATTTATTAAATTCTAGAGGAATAGAATGCAAATGGCAACCAACAGATAATACCAAACCGGTTGGTATGATTAAAAAAAGATTAGCCGGCAATCAAACGATTATTGCTTATTTAAGAAAAGTAAAAGCATTTGATGCTTATACTGTAAAACCATCATTAACAGCTAAAGTAGCAGGAAAAGTTTTTAAAGCAACTGGTGGTAGTGTAAAATTAACGAAAAATGGAAAATCAATTTCATTTTTGTTTGAAGCTGTTAGAAGAGAAGAAGATTGGCAAAAAAAATTAATTGATAAAATGAGATTATATAAAGATTTTTATGATAATTTTGTGCCAGGAGATTCAGGATATCAAACAGTACCACAACTTATTTTTATTTGTGAAGACGAAAAACACACAGCCGAAACATTTAAAACAATTGTAACAAATGGATTAGAAATTGAAAGAATTAAATTTTACTTTACAACAGATTTAAGACAAAATAAAGAAACTTTAACAGATACATTAATTGAATTTAAATTAGATGAAACAACAAATAAATATAAAATTGTAAATGTTGAGCTAAAGCTATTAGAAGATTAAGCTGATATAATAAAGTTCATTTGCATATAACAAAACAAAAAAATCACTAAAGAAATTTAGTGATTTTTTTGTGTAAGAAAAATTTTAAGATTTTTTTTGTTTTAATTTGTATTTCCCTTTTTTAAATCTACAATAATAGCATCATCATTATTAAATAAGAAATTACTATCGCTTGTATCTGTTTTAATAGGATCGATTTCCTCAGCATGGTTAGGGTCTGAGAAATCTACATTTTTATAATTAAATTTTTTCTTTTTTACTTTTGAAGATTCTTCATCGGAAATTCCACTTGTAAATTTAGCGAAATTATATTGTTTTACTTCTTGTTTTTCTTTATATTTAGAGTCTAAGAAGTTTACTTTTCCAGGTCCAACAACAACACCGCCTTTGGCATTTTTTGTACGATAAGCACAATTTTTAAATCCCATATTATGTAGTTTGTCTGGTTTAAAGTGTTGTGACCAACCCCACTCAATGTTATTGTATTTTGGATCATAAGAACCTTTATCCGTATTATAAGAATTACTAAATTTCCACTTTCTGTAGTTTCCAAATTCTTTTGACCACCATTCTGTATCGTCTGGAGTAGCTCCACCAAATAACATTTTTGTTGTACAGTTAGAAAGAATTGTTTGTCTATATTGAGAGTGGACTTTATTTCCTAATTGTTCTAAGTTTTGTGCAGAAATAATTGTTCCAACACGATATTTTCTATATAGAGTGAAGATACTATCTGTTGATTTACAAATAAAGTCTGGGAATTCATCAATATACATATAATGAGGAATACGGTTTTTTTCGTTTCCTGGTCTTCTTAATACAGAATATTGCATTAGCATAATGAAGAATAAGCCAAAAGCTTTATGTGCTGCAGCTCCTAAATCTCCTCTACGTGTACATACAAAAACAACATCTCCATTTGCAAGTACATGATCGAAATCAATATTGTTATTTCGATTACATAGAATATTACGAACTCCTTCAATTCGAAGTAAGTTATCTAATTGAGTAACAGCGGAATATACATATTTTTCGGTATCTTCTCTTCCGCTACCGTTATGGTAGAAATTCTTTTTAAAGTAAGCAAGTTGTAAACGATATTTTTGTGAAAGTTCCTCATCATATTCCATTTTTCTACACATTTCTTCAACCAAATCGAAGTTTGTTAACATTTCAAGCATATCTGCTAAGTTTGGTAGGTCTCCATCATTTAATTTTGGATACATTACTTTTAATAAGATAGATAAGTTTTCAATTGCTTGAGCCGTTACATTTTCGCGAAAAGCTTCTTCAACATCAGTATGAGTTGTATTGTACATTCCTTTCAATACAGAAGAAATGGCAATTGCTATCTTAGATGGATCATCGAAAACAAATGGGTTAATACCAGTAGAATCAGGATTATTTGGATCTACTAAATAATAAGGAATTCCAAAGTTATCCGCTACATTCATCATATGAGAAGTAGATTCATAATCTGGAGACATAGCAGTAATACCAATATTTTTATATACAATTGGATCCGATTTTGCATCTAAGATCAATCGTTTCATATATGCTTTATATAATTTTAATTTATTTTCATTTGGTTTTAACATCGTTAATGTAAAGTTTTGATTTAAATAATCATTATTATAAGGTGCGTTTAATGTTGCAATTCCTGTTTTTAATGCTGTAAATCCCATTTCTTTTGAAAGTTCTTTAAAGAAATATTTTTTCTCAATGTCTCTTGCAATCATTGGTTCAAATACCATTGTTGTTTTTCCTGTTCCAGAACCACCAACAACAAGCATTGATTCAAAACGTTTTGCTTCGGGAACCTTAACAGGTTTCCCCTGTTTTTTATCGATACAGATGATATTTTCACAAGTATATGGACCAACTCCATCAATTTTAGGAGAAAGATCTAATCCTTTATAATCAAGGATAGAATCTTTTAAATCTTTTGTATCGTTTACTTTCATGTATAAGAATTTAAATACTCCACATGCTGTTGTGATAGGCAAGTATAAAGCAATTGCAGTAAGAGCTGGTTGAATTAATTCAGAAGAAGTAGTAACAATATCTACATAATTTGGAATAGACATTAGTAAAATCCAAATTAATTCATTTGTCCACTGAATTATCATAGAGATTCCTAGTACATACAGGGTGATAACATATACATATACAAAGCTAAGTTTTGCTTTGTCTGAATTTGCAAAAGAGGATGCTCCTGAAAATAAAAATGCAAATACAGGGCAAGCCAAAGCAAAGGTATAAGCAAAAGGTCCCCAATAGGAAACGGATATACCAGTAAAAAATAAAAATAGTAATTCAACAATACGATCTACTAATATATATAAAGTTGCTAATGTTAAAAAATAAGTTAGAAACGTATTTCGATCTGTTTTCAATTTTTTTAAGAATTTATCAATATATTTCAAAATGTTTCCACCACTTTCAATTAAATAATAATATACATATATATTATCCTATAAAATAGCTAAAAAAACAAGAGTTTTCAGGGAAAAATATCAAAATATGACTCTTTGCATAGGGATAAGATTTAATATTTTTTTATTTCTAGTATTGAATGTTATTTATATTATTAATATAATAAGATTCATGGTAATATGATAGTATAAAGAGAGGAGTAAATATGCCAAGAGGAACCAAAAAAGAGAAAAAAGAAAGCTTTATGCAGGCAGTTGTCTCATTAATGTTTTCGCAAGTTTTAATCAAATTATTAGGATTAGTTTATACATTATATCTTACCAATAAAGAAGGATTTGGAGATACTGGAAATGCTATTTATTTAGGAGCATATCAAATTTATGCAATGTTACTTACACTATCTTCCATAGGTGTTCCAAATGCGATTGCAAAATTAGTGGCAGAAAGAACTGCTCTGGGAGATCATAAAGGAGCACATCGTATTTTTAAAATTGCTTTTGCAACCTTTTCTGTAATTGGTCTAGTAGGAACGTTACTCTTATTTTTGGGAGCAGATGTTATTGCAAATGTATGGTTACAAATACCAGAATCAAAATATACATTAGTAGCATTATCACCAGCTGTATTTTTTGTATCTACAGCATCCGTTATTCGAGGATATTTTAATGGAAGATCTTCGATGAAAGTAACTGCAAGATCACAATCTTTAGAACAAGTATTTAAAACTGTCTTCACCATTATGATTGTAGAGTTAATTTTTACAATGACAAGTGGAAATACTGTTTGGATGGCTGCTGGAGCTAATATTGCAACTACACTATCTATCTTTCTAAGTTTTATGTATTTGTTCACTTATTACAAAAGACAAGGAAGACAAATTGGAAGAGAAATCAAAAAATCGGTTAATTATCGATATCAAAATGTGAAAACAATTGTAAAAAATATTTTACATGTTTCAATTCCAATGTCATTAAGCTCTATCATGTCTTCTTTTAATAAAAATATAGATTCCTTTACTGTTGTTAGAAATTTAAAAACATTTATGTCAGAAGCAGATGCAAAAGCACAATATGGAATTTTAAGTGGAAAAGTAGATACATTAACTTCTCTTCCTCTTGCAATTAATATTGCTTTTGCGACAGCATTAGTACCGGCAATATCTGCAGCAAGGATGAAAGGAGACCAAGAAACGATAACCAAAAGAACTTCTTTTTCGTTATTGGCAAGTATGTTAATTGGACTTCCATGCACTGCAGGAATGTTAATTTTTGCAGGTCCAATTTTAAATTTATTATTCCCAAATGCAACAAATGGTACAACTATATTACAGATTTCATCACTTACAATTATTTTTACTATTTTAGACCAAACCATTAACGGAACATTGCAAGGAATTGGAAAAATAATGATTCCTGCTACATCTTTAGGGTTTGGTATGTTAACAAAATTAATCGTTAATTTAATTTTAGTGCCGATACCAGCATTTGGAGCAAATGGAGCAGCAATTGGATCTGTAGCATGTCATATGGTAGCTTTTACAATTGCCTTTAATGTACTTAGAAAGAACGTTAAATTAAATTTAACATTTAAAAAATTTGTATTAAAGCCTTTAATGGCAACGATTATCATGTCAGTTTGTTCTTATTTTATTTACATTGTTTTAAAAGGAATAATAATAGAAAGACTGGCAACAATAATAGCAATGATTGTCGCAGTAGTTATATATGGTTTATCGATCCTTGCGTTAAGAATATTAAACAAAGAAGATATATATATGATTCCTTATGGACAAAAAATATATAAAATCCTTGAAAAGCTTGGTATATATAGAGAAGCAAAACATGCAAAATAGAAGAAAGAAAATGAAAAAGCATAATTCCTTAGAGGGAAAAAGGATTGATAAAAAAAATAAAGAAAAAAAGAAGGATTTTATCAAAAATTGGCGAATAATCTTAAATAGTAGGCATGTAAGCACTACATAAACAATCTTATAGGAGGTAAAATAGTTATGAACAAAGCTGATTTAATCGCAGCAATAGCTGCAAAAACAGGAGAAACAAAAAAAGGTGCTGAAGCAGCAGTTAATGCATTTGTAGATGTAATTACAGAAGCATTAGTAGAAGGAGATAAAGTTCAATTAGTTGGATTTGGATCTTTCGAAGTAAGAAAAAGAGCAGCTAGAAAAGGAAGAAATCCACAAACAAAAGAAGAAATTAAAATACCTGCTTCAAAAGCTCCAGTATTCAAAGCTGGTAAAGCTTTAAAAGATTTAGTAAATAAAAACTAGTCAGGAATTGAAATATAGATTGTATATGAATTCATATTAAGAATATAGTGTAACAGCTATATTCTTTTTTATTACGTAGGAAATTTTGTCAAAAATTTCTGAAGTAACAAGGTTAAGTTTCTTTACTTCGTGCGATTGCGAAGCAATCTGTACATGTGGCGAAGCCGCTTTTCTTATTGGTTTAGTTAAATGTAAATTTTTATATAAAAAATAAAACATAATATACTGTAGAATACTATATATTTATAGGCTTCTGATATGATATATAAGGATAAATTTTAGAAGAAATAATAAAAAATAAAAAAAATTTAAAATAAGTATTGACAGATAGACCAAAATTTAGTAAAATAAAACTCGTCGAAAGAACAAGGTCGCTTAGCTCAGCTGGGAGAGCATCTGCCTTACAAGCAGGGGGTCATAGGTTCGAGCCC